>Ga0194112_10000563_pt1 | contig 54174 bp, 49 predicted proteins | sample TA2MahC400mmetaG_FD_146191 | JGI IMG/M metagenome (GOLD analysis project Ga0194112, IMG submission 146191) | Freshwater microbial communities from Lake Tanganyika, Tanzania - TA2015016 Mahale Deep Cast 400m | ecosystem: Environmental > Aquatic > Freshwater > Lake | place: Tanzania: Lake... | reverse complement strand
GGCCTCCCGTTCTCTTTCTGTAAAGGTCACATAGGGATCGTAGAGGAGCGATCCCAGATCATAGAACATGCTGCCGAAGCGCATACCCTGGAAATCGATGAGCACCGGCTCGTGATCGCGAATCATTACATTTCGGGACTGAAAATCCCTGTGTACAAGGCATAGCGCGGTTTTTCCGAGACGATGTGATAAATTTCTCAGTTCGGCGGATAATTTTTTTCGCGTGCCCTCGTCGAGTTTCATGCCGCATGCCTCCCGGACACAGTTGTCCAGAAAATAATTATGTTCCCATCGATAGAGTTCTTCTCCGAATCCGGCCATGAGGCGGACTTCGCCACCGGGGAACCTCTCCAGGGGGAAGGTATGAAGTCTGTGCATGATGGAAAGGGTTAACCGGTAATAATGACTTCTTTCTCGCCACGGTCTGTGACGCAAAGACCAGAGGGTCACATCACCAAGGTCTTCCATAAGGATGAATCCTCGCGCGGGGTCATGAGCCATGATCTGCGGTGAGGGGATGCCGATACCGCGGAGAAATGTTGCAATCTCTGCATAATAATTGTTTTCTTCCCGTGTATGGTCGTAGTGCATGAAGACGGCGGAGAGATTTTTCCCCCAGCGGATGCGGTAGAAAGAGCGGTGTGAGCCGCCCCTTGCCAAAAGGGAAATGCGAAGGGGGACTGCTCTCCCGAGGCTCAGGACCTGGCGGGCGAAGTCATGCATTTCAGAATACGCGCGTTTCATCGGAAAAGATTTCTATTGATTTGAAGCATCCCCATTGCCGGATTGCGGGAGAAAGGTGTTCATTCTTTCATATTCCTCGGTGGAACCGATGTCGTGCCATTGACCTTCGTCAATAATCACTCCCGATACCGAACCGGGCTTTTCTCTTATCATCTCGATGAACACGTTGATGACCGATTCCTTGTGGCCCGGTTTCAGACGGCTCAGGAAACGTTTCTCGACGACGTAGATACCGGTAAAGAGACAACTCATGACGCCGGGGTCTCCGAGAATCTGACGCAGATCACATACCTCACCACGATTGTTTATATTCACATTCAACGGAGAGCCTTTGCTTCGCAGTGCGAGTGTTGCTTCCTTTTGCTTCTCCCGGTGGGTATCGAAAAGTCTCTGCAGCGGGAGGTCCGTGATGATGTCGCCGTTGTACACAAGGAGTACAGGATCATTCTCAAGGAGATCTTCAATATTTTTTATACCGCCTGCGGTGTCAAGAAGGACCGGTTCGTGGCGAAAGATGATGGGGATGGTCCTCCACTGCCGGTCAGGGAAAACCCGGTGGTAGGCTTCCGCACAGTGGTGGGTATTGACGATGAAGCGCTCAATGCCTGCTGTGATCAGATGATCCATTACGTAGGTGATTATGGGGCGTCCGTTCACGGGTAAAAGTGGCTTCGGACAGGTGTCTGTCAGGGGGCGGAGACGCATTCCCAGTCCCGCCCCCAGCACAAAAGCCGTTTTTATCTGTGGCAAATGCATCATTGCACCTTCTCAGTAGCGTTTCTGCAGTTCCGTGCCGCGGAAGTAGTGTTTCAGGATTTCCTCCGCGGTAAATCCCTTCGTGGCCATGACGGCAGCGCCTATCTGACATAACCCGACTCCGTGTCCCCATCCGGCGCCATGGAGTATGAAATGATCCGGAGCAGCGGGAGAACCGCCCCCGGCGGTGACAATAAATGCGCTGCTGTACAGGTGACTCCGGGACAGCCAGCGGCGGATCTCTAATTCATTGCCCACGACAATCGTCTTCTTTGAACCCTTGACTTTCAACCGGATGATCCTTCCTGAGGGTCCCCGCTCAACGGCGCTGAGGCTCTCGAGGTCTCCGAAATCGATGCCTGATTTCATCCTGAGGATTTCCTCCAGTTCCTCGCGGCGGTATTTCACTCTCCAGCGGAAGAAATCCTTCGTTCCCTGATCGAAAAAAGGAAGGATCTGCCTGAGGAGATTTTCATCGGTGGTATTGCAGTACACATCGGGGCTGGAGAGAAGCCACTGCGTTGCCTGTTCTTCCGTATGGACGGGCTCATAAAATGCGGGCGCGTCTGGAATCGAGGAGAGGTAAGGAATGGGTGTGTCCTCCCAGGTGTGGTCGAATGTATCTGTGATACCCCCGCAGGCCTTGTGATAACGGGCATCGCATATTTTGTCATTGTGGGTGAGAAATACGCCCCGTGTCGCTTCGACAGCTTTCCTGGGGCTTCCCGACATGAATCTTGTGATTCCCTGATACCGCTGGCAATGGTCGTCCGCACAGACATCAAAGAGGGCATGCTCGCCTCTGCCGTACCAGCAGATGATCTCGTTCACTGATGTGAAATCCATGTTGCCGGTCACGGCAAAAGTTTCTTGTGTCGTCCGTGCGGGATCCGGTGCGGCCATGAGCCAGCTCCGGGAAATTATCGCGTGTGCCTTCAGAAATTCAAGTGGCGCTTCCGCACTCATTTCCGAAGAAATGACACTTATCAGATAATCTTCTAAATGAATTTCATTGATTGCCGTCAGCGTATTTTCCTCACTGAGAGTCAGCGTGAGAGCCCCCTGAAATGTCTGCTCCTCTTTTCTTTGCCAGTGGAACTGTATCCCGACGGTGACATCGAAGAGGGTAAATGTCGCATCATGCAGCGGTGAACATCTTATTTCTCTCTGCCGCATAATTTCATTGCCCGCATCGTCGTAAAGAATGAGGCAGTCTTCTGCCGCACGGACGGCGAAACCGCCGTCAAGCAGCCGTTCATTATTGACACGATACGGACCGTTGAATCCTCCATTGACCTTTCCGTAAAGCTCGATAATGCCTACTTTGATTGTCGGTTCTTCCATGTACTATACTCTCGAGTGTCCGTCACATGGGCTCCCATGTCAGAATAAGATTGATGATTAAATCGCTATGCGCCGTTGTACTTCTTCCATGTGACCGGTCTGAACCAGAATGAGAGGAGTACGGCAACGAGAAAGAGCATCGTCGCATATGAGATTTTTTCTAAGGTTAAATCCTCCACGTAGATGAGTTTTTCTATGGATTCTATCATGAATTGACCCGGATAGACCTGACCTGCTGTTCCTTTCGATTTGAGAAAATCCTCTAAATACGTCAGGGGACAGATGGTGCGGGTAAGTTGCATGACGAGCATCGCAACGAGTGCGACGAGGTGAAAGATTCTCCATCTCGGCCAATTGAGATATAAAAATAACGGAAAACCCAGAATCACAAAAGCAATCCAGAGAAAGTGAAGGAAGATTATCAGATCTGCCGCTATCCTGAAAAACATGGCTGTTACCGTTTGGAAGTGCAACTATTCTAATCTTGTAAAATCGCCCGTATTGCGTCGAAACGCCCTTGGAAGAAGGGTTATCCCCTTTTTCAGGTATCCTACCGCAATGATCATGGGAACCACACAGTATTCGGGTATGTGGAATTCCTCTTTCAATTTTTCTTCGTCAAAGCCGTCCATGGGATGGGTTTCCAAACCAAGACCCTTCGCGGCAATCATGATGTTCATGGCAAAGAGGCCGGTATTTTTTACCGCAAATATTTTTCTCCTGAGACTATCCGGTCCTTCATACAGATTCATTGCTGCCCGATGGTAATTTTCTTTCGACTCCGCCTTGAGATAACCGAGCTCAACCCAGTTTGAGAGCACGGTATCTATGTTTTCTTCGAGCGCGTGGGGGTCAGCAATCATGATAAGCACAACCGAAGCTTCCTCCACTTTCGGCTGGTTGAATGCAATGCCCCGCAGGACTTTTTTTCTCTCCGGTGTACGCACCGCGATGACGCGCCAGGGTTGCAGGTTCATTGACGAAGGGCTCAGATTCGCCAGTGCAATGAGTTCTCCGATTCTGTCGTCCGGAATTGCTTCACCGGGTTCAAAAAAATTGATCGATCGCCTCTCCTTTATTGTTTGCAGAACGTCCATGCCTTTCCCTCCCCCATATTTTTCTCAAATCATGCTGAAGACTTCATGATACAGTTGGTTTTCCGTTTTTCTCACGGGTACAGTTTCTTGTCCGTGATGAAATTGTCTTATCAGGTGACCGAATAATATGTGTATCACTGGAAACCTAATCACCTGTTCCCGTCAACTGAAAGGCCGCCCAGAAGAAGGGGTGGCGGTATCTCTTTTTGGCAATCACTTGCGCCTGTCGTAAGGCATCCTTTTTGTTCAGTCTTTTTAGGTGCGAATAAAATTCCACCATCAGTTGTGAAGTCGCGAGATCATCGACCTTCCACAGACTCGCGACGATTGTGCTGGCTCCTGCGTACAGAAATCCGCGGGTCAACCCCACGACATCGTCTCCGTTGCTGATTTTCCCGATCCCTGTTTCACACGCACTCAGCGTTACCAGATCCGTGTCCAGTCGCATCGAGTACAAATCTCCGACAGTAAGCATGCCGTCGTTGTCGGCATCCCTTGCGAGCAGGAGGGCAGAGGCGAGCGGTGCGTCCGCATTAAACATCCCGTGGGTGGCTAAATGCAGGTAGTTGAATCCGGTCCCGAATTTCTTGAAAGCGCTTTCGGTGGCCTCACGCCTCAGAAGGGTTCTGGAATTCGGGAACAGTCCGGCTACGGATACCGCTTCCTGCTGGGCAAACGTCAGATCCATGCGGGGGTCGCCCAGATCGGGATTTCCAAAGGCGAGCATACCCCCCCGCTTCTGGAGTTTATCTTTGCCTATGAATTTGAGGACGCTCGCACCGGGAAGAAAGCGGAGGGTATAGTTGTCGATGAGAAAATTCTTGCCGTCGGAGAGGGCAGAAAAGGGCAGGTAGTGTAACACCCCGTGGGCAACGATGAGGAGATGGGGGGTGTTGATGTGCGTTTTTACAGGTTCGATGAGTTGTGTATAGAGGCTTTGGCTCAGGGCGATGTAACGTTCCGATGAATGATCGTCGATCGCTCTGCGGAACTCCTGAACCTCTCTCGCCAAATCGCGTATTCCCATCCGTACCACACGAATCTCTTTTTCTGTCAGGACGAATATATAGAGGGTTTTATCGTCGTAGAAATATTCGATGAGCGTTTCATCTTTGGTGAGCATGGACTGGACTTTCTCTGATGTGAGGGCAGTTACGGTTACCAGTGATGCCAGTTCCGGGGCATGCTCCTGGAGTTGATGGCGTGCCGTGACAACGAGGCTACGCGGTTTGGACTTATCGAATGTATCTTTGGTGAGTACCGCCTCCTCCGATGAATCATTCACGGCGAGAATTTCTCTGATATCGATGCCCGCGTTCGGGGCAGCGAAGTCCTTCTTCGATGCCAGCATATCCACAAGAGCCCTTGATTTTGCCCGTTCAACATAATCAAAGGCCAATGCAATCTGTTTCTCCTCCACAAGGGAGGCGATGAGTCGTCGATAGATCTCCTGTTTGTCACCCACAAAGCCGATTTTGCTGGCTTCCGTATTAATAGTGGATCGCTGGAATTCTATCATATCGACGGCTTTTCGGTAAAAACGGATGGCCTCTTGTCTCTTGCCCTCCCTTTCCGCAATGCGTCCGCGGTCATATAATATGAGTGGGTAGATATTACCGATGGTTTCTATATGGGGGAAGAGCAGCAAACTGTCGAATCCTTCCCTGGCTTTTGCAATGTTCCCGGTTTCCAGATCGCAGGAGTAGGCCATGTACGCTCGCGGGAGATCGACATTTGCAAAGATGTTTTCACCCCGTGGTGCCCCTGAGAGACCCTGAACGAGCAATTTGATCAGCTGCGGTTCCGAACCCTCGGACAGTTCCTTCACCACCTCGTTGCAGCGCCTGAGGGAAAAGAGAAGTCTCGAGATGTTCAATTGCTTCACCGGTGCGGTAATGGCGATTCCTAAAAAACGCAGATCGGTCCGATTCAAAGAGTTGAGAGATTGTATCGCTGAGTCAGTATCTCCCCTCAATGCATAGGCAATTCCCAGAAGTCCCTCGGCTTCCATTTGAAACATCATCCGTATGGGGTATGAATAGGAATCACCTTTTCTCTCCATATGGAGTTTCGCATAATCTGCTTCTTTCACCGCGTTTCCGTAGTCTCCCAGATCTATGAGCGCTTCTGCCCTCATCAGATGGAGAACAGGGGTCCCCTCCACCGTCAAAAAGGTGGGATAAGGGATGATGGATTTCTCGCCTGACGAAAATCTTTTCTCCAGTTGATCAAGACAGTCCATCAACTTTCCATAGCGTTTGACCTTCAGGTATGCATGGCATCTGCTGTATATATCATTCGAGGTGTTGGCACCTTTGCGTGCAAGGCCTTCCTCGTATATCTCGAGTTCGCCATAGTGACCGGTTGACTCGAGTTTCATTCGTTCCGACACGATATCATACGCGCAACCGGATATAACAATTCCCAGAAATGACAAAAAGATTACCGTCTCGATTCTTTTCATAACACCTCGATTCGAGAATTCGCGGGTTTGCATAAGTTGCCACTATCAATAAACGTATTGTGCGGAAAAATCAAGAATCAGGTTGAAATGAGCGGAAAAAATCAAACCCCGTATTCACAAAGAGACATGTTCGATATATCCGTGTGCGGTTCGAGTAAAAAACCCTGTGGAGGTGATATACAAAAAGCTGGGATTCATTGAGGTAAACTTCCGGAGAGATACTGATGTTCAACAGGAATATCGGGAGGGGAGCCCCGGAAAAACGGGATAAATATGCTCATGGACACCCGACTGTTTTTGTGGTAGGAATTCTGCGAAATTGAGCTGTTAAGGATGTACAGGATGATTAAAAAAATCGGGATCGTTGCCAACATCGAAAAGGAAAAGTCGGTTGAATATACTTTCCGGTTGCGGGAATGGTCCACTCAAAAGGGTGTTGAAGTCCTGCTGGATGAGGAGATCGCGAGAAAAATGGGGGAGAGTGCCGGTCTCGAGAGGAAAAAATTAGCATCCCATGTGGATTTACTCGTTGTACTGGGCGGTGATGGAACACTCCTCAGAACCGTACGCTTTGTCAGTGAATATGATATTCCTATCGTCGGCGTCAACCTTGGCGAATTCGGATTTCTCACCGAGGTCAATCTGAATGAGATGTACAGCGCCCTGGAGCTGATTTTGAAGGGAGAGTATAAGACGGAAAAGAGGATAATGCTGGATATATCGCTGCATCTGCAGGCGGAAACGATCAGGCAGGAGAGTATCCTGAACGACGTGGTAATCACCCGGGGTAACCTTTCCCGAATCCTCGATCTGGAAACAACGCTTGATGGCGGGTATCTGACCACTTTCCGGGCTGACGGAATCATCATATCTACCCCCACGGGGTCGACGGCGTATTCTCTTTCCGCAGGAGGGCCCATTATTTTTCCGGAAGAGGATTCCTTCATCATCAATCCCATATGTCCCCATACGTTGACGAACCGGCCGATCATCATTCCCGACGGGGTGGAGATAAAGGTTATTTTATGGACAAAAGAGCAGGGTGCAACAGTAACGCTTGACGGTCAGCTCTCTTATACCATGAAATCGGGCGACAGCATGATTATTAAGAAATCCCGGTACGTGACTAACCTCGTATCTTCCCCCCACAGGGACTACATGGAGATTCTGCGAACGAAACTGGGCTGGGGGGGATCTCCCTCGGGAACCGGCAGGAGTTGATATGATAACGGAACTGAGCATCAGAAATTTTGCCATCATCGATGAGATGAAGATTTCATTTGCCGAGGGCCTCAATGTGATTACGGGAGAAACCGGAGCGGGGAAGTCTATTCTCATAGGTGCGATGAGTCTCTTACTCGGTGAACGGGCGTCCGTTGATATCATCAGGTCGCATGAAGATTCCGCCATGGTGGAGGCTTTTTTTGAAATAGAGGGAAGGAACGATCTGAAGGAGATGCTCAAAGAAATGGGCTTTCACGTGGGGAACGAGCTGATACTCAAGAGGATCATTTCACGGACGGGGAAGAATCGCGTATTCGTCGATGGACAGTTAGCAACCCTGGGAATGCTGTCCGCAATCAGTACTTCTCTGGTTAATATCTGTGGCCAGCATGAACACCAGATAATTTTGAATGCAGAAAAGCACATTGATATTCTGGATAATTTCGGAGATCTTGAGCAGCTCAGATCTGAGTATACGGAACTGTATAATCAATACCTGGCTCTCAGTGGAAAACTGAGGCAACTCCTGGAGGTTAATAAAACGAGGGAAGAGAGAGGAGAATTCCTGAGATTTCACCTCAAGGAGATTGAGGATGCGGGGATTCGCATTGGTGAAGATGATCAACTCCAGGAGGAGAAGAGGGTATTGAATAATGTCCAGAAATTGCTGGAATATGCGGACGGAGCTCACGATGTACTTTACGGGAAAGCCGGTTCCGTCCTGGAAGGGCTTCGTAGCATCAATTCGAACGTCCGTGAGATTAAAAAGATTGACCGGACACTTTCCCTGTCTGAAAAGGATCTGGATGCGGTCTACTATCAACTTGAGGAGGCGGCATTGGCTCTCCGGAACTATAAGAAGAACCTTTCCTATGATCCGACGAGGCTTGAGGCGATTGATGATCGATTGGAGCTGCTGTCGCGTCTGAAACGCAAATATGGTCGCACCCTTGAAGATGTGTTGCAGAAGAAGACCGAGATTGAACAGGAATTGAAGACCATCGATTCTGTTGATGAAGAAATCGATCTGCTTCTGGCAGAGGTGGAAGATCTTAAAGCGAATATGCTCGGAAAGGCGCAGATGTTATCGGCACGAAGAAGAGAAACAGCAGCACTCCTGAAGAAAGAGATTGAGGAGGAGATCCACGCCCTCAGGATGGAAAAGGCAACGTTTGAGGTCATGTTCGCAGAAGCTACTCCCGATCAGGGGGGGCTTCCGTTTCATTCCCGGGGAGTTGACCAGGTGGAATTTTATCTCACCACCAATGTGGGAGAAGTTCCGAAACCGCTGAACCGCATTGCGTCTGGAGGTGAGCTTTCCAGGATCATGCTGGCAATGAAAAAAGTGCTGGCAGGAACGGGTTCCGTGGGCACGCTGGTATTCGACGAGGTGGACAGCGGCATCGGCGGTGCCACAGCAGAGGATGTGGGCAGAAAGCTCAGCGATGCATCGAAGGACCATCAGGTCCTGTGCATTACCCACCTTCCGCAGATTGCCTGTTTCGGAGACAGGCATTATCGCGTCTCAAAGACGGTTGTCGGAGAAAAGACGGTCACCTCAGTTGATGTCCTTTCAGAAGACGAGCGTCTGAATGAAATAACCAGAATGCTTGGCGGGACGGAACTGACGGAAAAAACAAGAGAGCATGCCCGGGAAATGCTTGTAATGTCCCGCGTGAAAAAATAAGAAAAAAATACTCATCTGTTGTGATTGGTGACGTAGTTTATTATGTCGTTGAAGAATGATGAATGAGTGGGGAAGTATCATTCTTTTATGCATAATGAGATACACGGGGTGTGAGAAATGTTGAGGAAAGCGCGCGTTGGAGACGTGAAGACAATTCACCGGATGATCAACATCTCCGCAGGTCAGGGGGCCATGCTTCCCCGTTCACTCATGGATATATACAGCAGCCTGAGGGATTTTTTTGTGTACATCGATGAGGGCACCCAGTCCATCGTCGGTATCTGTGCCATGAATATCATATGGGAAAACCTTGCGGAGATACGTTCGCTCTTTGTCGACGAGGAATACCGGCACAGGGGCATAGGCAAGAAACTCGTGGAAGCCTGTATTTCCGAAGCGATTACCCTCGATCTCTTCAGAATCTTCACTCTCACAATCACGCCAAAATTTTTCATATCTTTAGGATTCAAAGAGGTGGAACGGACTACCCTTTCGGAAAAGATATGGTCGGACTGCTTCAGGTGTTCCAAATATCCTGATTATTGTGACGAAGTCGCCATGACGCTGGAACTGTAGAGGACAAATGAAGTTAAGGAGAACCGTAGAGTTTCTGTTGATACTCCTCTGCCTGGCAGGGTGTGTAAAGAGGATTGAAATCCCCGTGGAAAAACCGATTGAGGTGCCGAAACCTGCCCTCTCGCTCATAAAACCGGAGAAGCTCAAACCTGTCGTCGATGATCTTGACCGGGAATCTCTTCTGGCAGCCATAGAGAAGAGTCTTCAATATTACGATGGCATTTCTGGGAACACTTCCTTTCTTCTCGGCGGCAGGAATGTGTCTCTCAGAGAATTGAAAGAAACCCTTGCTGCTTTTCGCGAAATTATTCGCGGTTCTGAGGCAGACGAAATGAGGTGGAACAAGATACTCGATACGTTTGATGTGTACAGGGCGTCCGGTTTTGATGAGAACGGAACGGTTCTTTTTACGGGATATTTTGAGCCCATCCTGGAAGGTTCGCTTGAAGAGACACAGGAATATCGATATCCGATATACCGCGCACCTGATGATACCGTGGTCGTGCATCTGGGGAAGTTCAACAGAAAGTACAGAAACGAAAAGATTGTGGGGAGGCTGGAGGATGGTGAACTGGTACCTTATTTTACCAGGCAGGATATTGAAGACGGGGGGCTGCTTAAAGGGAGAGAACTTGAACTCGCCTGGGTGAAAGATCCTGTAGAGTTATTTTTTCTCCATATTCAGGGTTCCGGCACGATAACACTGCCCGGAGGAGATTTTCTCCAGGTGAGTTACGCCAACTCAAACGGACGTCCCTACCGGAGTATCGGGAAATACCTGATAGAGAAGGGAAAGCTTTCCCCCGGCGAGGTAACACACGGTGCTGTCAAGAAATATCTCACGGAGCACCCATTGGAACTTTCAGAAATCTTCAACTACAACGAGAGTTATGTATTTTTCCGTATTGTAGAAAAGGGCCCGGTGGGGGCATTAGGGCTTCCCCTGACCGCAGGGAGATCGATTGCGACCGACCTTGACTTGTTCCCCAGGGGGGGTGTCGCCTTCATCAGGGTGCGAAAACCTGTCTTTGACGATGGGGGCAATATCAAAGCCTGGAAGTCATTTTCCCGCTTTGTTCTCAACCATGACACGGGCGGGGTCATCAAAGGACCCGGGAGGGTTGATCTTTTCTGCGGTACAGGCAGCGATGCGGAACTACTGGCAGGCAGCCTTAAGGAAAAAGGGGAATTGTATTTTCTGCTCAAAAAGAGATAGGTGGTCGTAGGGCTTTCCTAAGTTCTGATGAAACAGCGTGGGTCTTCTGCTAAATAATCGCCGCTGTATGCATGGGCTCTTCCGCGGCAGCCGCCGCAGATCGATCTGTATCGGCAGTTTCCGCAGATTCCTTTCAAAGTATTTTCTCGATTCCTGAGGTTCTTGAATACAGGATCTTCCTCGTATATCTGTTTGAAATGTCTCTTACGGACATTTCCGGTGTTCACTTCAACGAATGGACACGGCCAGATATCACCGTTGGCTTTGATATAGACAAACCCCCTGCCGGCAGCGCAGCCATGAAACACCTTTTCCGTGAACTTCCGCACAAAGCCGTTGAGCAATTTTTTTTTCTCCATCATATAAGGCCAGTACTGGGGTCCGGCAACAGGTTCGATGATCGTTTCCGTGAGGCTCTGTTTCCTGCTGATGAGCTGGCTGAGTTCCCGATTGGCTGATTTTTTCAGTGTCGCTTTTTCAATTTTTTCTCCCCTGCCCACCGCCACAAGCTGGTACATGAGCATAATACTCGCATCCTGCTGGTCGGCGAAGTCAATGATTTCGGAGAGATGTTCCATATTGTATTCCATCGCTGTGGTGTTGATCTGCAGAACAATCCCCGCTTTTTTTGTTGCTTCGATGGCTCGCAGCACAAGGTCATAACTATGTGCTGACCTTCTGATGAAATTGTGGGTGTCCGGGTTCGCTGCGTCGAGACTGATGGCATTGCAGACAACGCCGTGTTCTTTCAGTTGCCATGCCATCTCTTCATCGATCAGGGTGCCGTTTGTGGCGATGATATTTGCAAATCCTATCTGTTGTGCATGTTTCAGGAGCGCAAATATATCCTTCCTCACCAGGGGTTCACCGCCGGTGTAAACCAGAGTGCGGAACCCGTCGATCTCGGCAATCTGATCGATAAGTCTTTTCCCTTCGTCTGTTGAGAGCTCGTCGGGGTCTGGTTTTCCGCTTGCCGCATGGCAGTGGATACAATTGAGGTTGCAGGCTGCTGTGACTTCCCAGACGGGGTGGCCGGGATAGCCGATACATCCCATGCCTAAGGCGCCGTTTGAGACGGGTATTGATTTAAACGCATGATGTATGAGCCATTGAGGCATCTTCTTCCAGTCGTTGAGATAGCCCATCAGCAGAATGCTTCCCATTTGTCTGCACAGCAATGAAGGTGGAAGAAAAAATGGTTTCGTTCTCTTTGTGCGAAGATTACCGAACATTTGTCGCAATCTCTACATGTAGGCAAGGATATATGTGGTCGTGGTTCCCAAATTCACCAGGATATTGAGCCCACACATAATCTCCAGGGTTTTTGGATTCTCATACATCTTTTGCAACATCATCACGGTAAGTACCACTGATATCACGAGCACCGGCAGATAAAAATAGAGAGCCTTTGTAGAGACGCCTGCCATAACCGAAAGAGTCACGGTCATCCATGCCAGCACGGAGATTGAGATGTAAACAATGACGCCGTTTTTCTTTCCCAGGCGAACCAGTAAATTTTTCTTGCCGGTAGAGGTATCAGCGATAAAATCGTGGAATTCATTGAGGAGAATGACATTAAAAATAGTGAATCCTATAGGTAGCCCGAGCCAGTGGATGATGGGATGAATATACCCCAGCTGAATATAAAAACCTGACGCAACGGGAAGCCAGCCGTAACAGAATCCGATGAATATTTCCCCATATCCCTTATCTACCAGCCGTATTGGTCTTGTGGAGTAAAAAAATCCGGGAAATGCACCGAGACACCCAAGCAGAAGGGTATACGGTCCCGTCTGGTAGTAGAATTGGAGGGTGATTCCTATCACGGAGGCGAGCATAAAGGTAATGATGCTTGTCCATAGGGGAACCTGCCGGGAGAGGGTTCCCGCAGGAATAACTCCAGAGCCTCCGGCAAACCGGCTGGGGAATAGTTGTTTTGATATTTTGTCTTCCTCGTGGTCGAAATATTCTCCCGCATGGTAGGTGGAGAGCATGACCAGAATGACTGCGATGATGCCAAGACTAAAGACGGTATTATTGAAAATCCCCTCGAGTTTCCATGCGAGATAACTACCGAGCAGGAAGGGGAGAATACCGACGGTGTGAAACGGGGGTCTTGAGAGGCCGATCCATCCCTTCAATTTCTCCATGACGGCATGTAGTTCCACTTTTTGCCAGGTAAGCATAATATGTTTCACTCATATAGGGGGTACTCCCCTAACATAAAGTAAATTCCTTGTCAAACTGCATGTTGTGATGATTCATGGCGTTTTTTTTCGCATACGAAACGTGTACAGATTGTGAAAAAAATCTGTAGGAAGGTCGAGAAATGTCTTGATTGTTGTTTATCTCTGTGTTACGCATACGCGCAATACATCACTGCGTGTGATTCAATACCAACCTGCACTTCCGCGATGTCACAACTGGATGCGGCAGGCAGAGAAAGATAATCTTCAGCAAAGAGTTAGGAATTATTGTCTGGGCTCTCATCTTCTTTTTTGCATTCAGGAATCATGATTTATTCAGTGTAGAATTCCGGAAGATAAAATAAGGGTCAGTGATTATTATCAACCGGTGCATCTGATCTGTGGTCGGTTCGCCGGGTGGACGGTATTAGAGAAAAAATAATATTTGTGAAAGGGGGATGTGGGGAGGATGACAAAGGCGGATTTAATCGCAGTAATGGCAGACGGCGCAGGGATCACCAAAGCGGCAGCCTCAAAAGCCCTTCAGTTGTATCTCGATGCAGTAGGGAAGGAATTGAAGAAGAAAGGGAAATTGGGACTCGTAGGGTTCGGCACGTTTTCCGTCGTAAAAAGGAAGGCAAGAGAGGGCAGGAATCCACAGACTGGGACAACGATTAAGATTCCGGCCAAGAAAGTGGTGAAATTCAGGGCAGGAAAATCTTTGGCAGACAAGGTGAAGTAGAAGAATCAGAACGCATTTATAAACAGGAGGCCTCCGGTTTCATGAAACTCGGGGGCCTTATTATGTGAAGAGGTATCATCGTTCATTGACATGATCTGTTCTTTTTGTTAAGACCGTCGACAAATTCATTTTTAATGCTTTTTTTGTCCTCCCCGAAGACTCATGGTGTACATTACTGTGTGAGAGGTTGATGCGTTGATGAGGAAACGGATTTTAAGCGGTATGAGACCCACGGGTTCCCTGCACCTGGGGAATCTTCACGGAGCCCTGAAGAACTGGATCGAATTGCAGAACCAAGGTGATTACGAATGCTTTTATTTCGTCGCAGACTGGCATGCCTTGACCAGTGAATACAACAATACGGATCGAATCAGGGAGTACACGCTTGAGATCGTGATTGACTGGCTCAGTGTCGGTCTCGATCCTGAAAAGAGTACGCTGTTCATCCAATCATCCATTAAGGAACATGCTGAACTTTTCGTGATACTCTCGATGATAACACCTCTCCCGTGGCTGGAGAGAAACCCCACATATAAGGAAATGAAGGAAGAATTAGCAGAGAAAGACCTCTCCACTTTTGGCTTTCTGGGGTATCCCGTACTCCAGGCCGCCGATATCATTATGTACAAGGCCTACGGAGTACCTGTAGGTGTGGATCAGCTTCCCCATGTTGAACTTACCCGGGAGATTGCCAGAAGGTTTAATTTCCTGTACGGAGAGGTTTTCCCCATTCCCGAACCGCTGCTGACGGATGTTCCCAAGCTGTCGGGCATTGACGGAAGGAAGATGAGTAAATCCTACAATAATGCGATTTATATCAGCGATCGTGGGCACGTTTTGCGGCGGAAGGTGGAATCCATGTTTACCGATCCACAGCGTATGAGAAAAAAGGATCCGGGGAGGCCCGAACTCTGTAACGTCTTTACGTTTCATCAGATGTATTCGTCTTCTGATGACGTTGAGGAAATTTCGAAAGAATGTAGAAGAGCGGGCATTGGGTGCACTGATTGCAAGAGAAAACTTGCCAAACATTTATCGGAGGGGATGCGGCCCATCCATGAGAAACAGGATTATTACAAGAGTCATCTGGAGATGGTCAGAAATATCATAGAGGATGGTAATATCAGGGCCACCAGGATCGCCCGTATGACGATGGCCGAGGTCAGGAAGGCGGTTAAGATTTAAGAGAAATCACTCGAGTCTTATTATGGGGTATGAGGTTAAACTTGATGTATTCGAAGGTCCTCTGGATCTGCTGCTTTACCTTATCAAGAAGAATGAGATCGATATTTACGACATCCCCATTGCACTCATTACAGAACAGTACTTAGCACACATCGAGATGATGAAATCTCTCAACCTGGATATTGCAGGGGAATATCTGGTTCTTGCGTCAACACTGATCCATATCAAATCAAAAATGCTGCTTCCCTCGGAAGGCGGTACCGAAGGCGATGAGGATGAACCGGATCCCCGTTCGGAACTGGTCAAACAATTGCTTGAGTATCAGATGTACAAGGAAGCGGCGGTGCATCTTGAAGCGCGACCGATTCTCGATAAGGACGCCTTCACCCGGGGGTATGCTGCCGAAGACAACGCTCAGGGGAATGATGACATTTACATGGAACTGAGTGTTTTTGATCTGGTTGATGCCTTTTACAGGATCATGACTTCCATAGGGAGCGGCAATGAGGTCATGGAGATCGACGTTGAAAAAATGTCCCTTACGGACAGAATGAATGATATTATAGACATGCTTGCACAGAAGAAGAGACTGACGTTTGCGGAGTTGCTCGGGGATCAACCCGATAGGGGGATGGTTTTGTATACATTTCTTGCGCTCCTCGAACTCATGAAATCAAGAATGGTGAAAGTGTATCAGGTCTCTGCCTTTGGTGTAATCAGGGTTTCTCTCTCCATGGTGGCGTAGATGGATAATGTGAAAACAGTGATAGAGGCTCTTATTTTCGCTTCTGAAGTGCCCCTTGCCGTTGACAGGATAAGGGAGATTTTACCCGATGTAGAGACAAGCGAGGTTCATCGTATATTACACGAACTCGCTGATGAGTACAGGGAGCGGAAAGGTGGTTTTTACCTGCACGAGGTGGCCGGGGGCTTCCAATTCAGAACGAGAACGGAGCTCAGCCCCTGGATAACCCTGTTGAGAAAGACGAGGCCTGTCGCGCTTTCACGGGCAGCCATGGAGACGCTCGCGGTCATCGCATACCGACAACCGGTAGTGAAGTCGGAAATTGACTCAATACGCGGTGTCGACACCGGTGGTGCATTGAAGGGTCTCCTTGATAAGAAACTTGTAAGGATGATGGGGAGGAAGGACGTCCCCGGGAGGCCGATCGTATATGGCACAACGAAAAGGTTTCTTGAAGTGTTCAATCTGAAGGAGCTTACAGAGCTTCCCACTCTCCGTGAATTGAAAGATCTGCAAGAGGAGCCACAGGATCAAAGAACGGAATCCTGAATGTAACCGGTGTGATAATTCGGGTGTCGTTTGTAAGTGAGTAGTCCTGAGCACTGAATCAATAATACCGACTGTTGTCAACAGGTCAAAGTTGTAAATCACAAGTGCGCTGCATTAAAAATCCATGAGATGCAAAGAATCAGGAATGTAATATTACTGTGAGAAACCGTCTTCAGAAGATTATTGCGTCTGCGGGAATAGCCTCAAGGCGTGGCGCCGAACGGCTGATCCTGGAAGGGAGGGTAAGTGTGAACGATGAGACCGTCCGGCAGCTGGGCGTACTCGCCGATGCAGACAGGGATGAAATCCGGGTGAATGGTAAACTGGTATTCCCCGCCGGGGAAAAAATATATCTGATCCTGAATAAACCTAAAGGCTATGTAACCACCACTCGGGACCCGCAGAAGCGGCCGGTTGTTACGGATCTCCTTTCGGAGGTGCCGGATAAGTTGTTCCCTGTAGGGCGGCTTGACTACGATTCCGAAGGGTTGTTATTTATGACCAATGACGGGGATTTTGCCCAGAGAATACAACATCCCCGCTTCATGGTTCCCAAAACATACCGCGTTAAAATAGGTGGACGTCTCAAGAAGAAAGACATTCAGGCTCTCTCGGAAGGAATACCGCTCAACGATGGAGAATTTCACCCGAGAAATTTACGGGTGGCGAAGATAAACGAGAAAAGCTGCTGGGTTACCCTGACAATTACTGAAGGAAGAAGCAGATTGATAAGAAGGGGATTTGAGGCATTGGGTTATTCAGTCCTGAGACTTATCCGCGTCTCCGTCGCGGATATTCAATTGGGTGACATGAAGGTGGGGACGTTCAGATATATGACCAGGAAGGAGATTCGAAGTATCACCGGATCATCGAAATGACTGAAATTATAAAAAATTATCTTGACATTACCATGAAAATAAATAATATTCGACCCACTGAGAGGTATATTTTCATATTGTGCGAATCTATCATGTTTCTTCAATGAAGATAATATTCCCAGGTATCGCAAGGAGGAGCAGGTTATGAATAAATCGGGACTCATCGAGGCTCTAAGCAAGAAAGAAAACCTCACGGAGAAAAAAGCGATTGATTTGGTGAATCTCATTTTCAAGGGATTCACGGACACGCTCAAAAATGGCGGAAGAATTGAAATCAGGGGATTTGGCAGCTTTGTCGTGAGAGACTATGAGGCCTATACAGGCAGGAATCCCAAAACAGGAAAGAATATCACGGTGTCTCCGAAGCGCTTACCTTTTTTTAAAGTGGGGAAAGAGCTCAAAGCGAAAGTGAATGGAAAATAAGAGAACCTCCTGTCAGTATCGAGAGGCGATACCTTCGGAATCTTGAATATTTTCATAATGAAATGTAAGGGGTCATGTGAATGATCCCTTTTTTATGTCCTTTTTGTGAAGACAGGTTGGTCGCAAGACCCTGCCAACGTAATTGATCCGGTGTTGCACGGGTTGTCGATCGCGGAGTGTTCGAGATTATGCGGAGAATACCGTTTGTTCAGTTTCTTTTGTTTCTGTTAACCCTTTTTACCACCCTGGTGGCCGGTACGTTGCAGCAGGGGCTCAACCCCCTCGAGAATCCCCTGCACCTCTGGAAGGGGATACCCTTTTCATTTACCCTTTTGATGATTTTAGGTGCCCATGAGTTCGGTCACTACTTCATGTCGAAGAAACATAAGATGGATGTGACCCTGCCGTACTTCATACCGGCTCCTTCCTTCGTGGGTACTTTCGGGGCGTTCATCAAGATGAAATCGCCTATTATGGACAGGAGAATTCTGCTTGATATCGGTGCCGCAGGTCCTCTCGCGGGGATGTGTGTTACCATCCCTGTGCTGTTAATAGGTCTGTACCTGTCGGAGATTCGTCCTGATACCGTTGAACCGGGGGTAAGCCTCGGGACGTCCATCCTCTTTTCCTTCATGAACTGGATTGTCCACGGATTCTTGCCTGATGATGTGAACCTCGTTCTTCATCCCATTGCCTTTTCCGGCTGGATTGGATTGTTAGTTACCTGTTTGAATCTTCTCCCCGTGGGCCAACTCGATGGAGGTCATGTGGCGTATGCGGTGATCGGGCACACGCAAAGATTCGTCGCGAAGATCGTTCTCATCGGCCTTGTAGTGCTTGGTATTACCGGCTGGAGCGGGTGGCTTTTGTGGGCGTGTATTCTGTATATCATGGGGCTTAATCACCCCCCGGTCATTTATGATTGGATTCCTCTCGATAGGAAAAGAAAAGTCATCGGATGGACTACCCTTTCGATTTTTGTCATGACTTTCACTCCTGTTCCGTTTTGAGTTACATCAGCCCCTCTTCGCGAAAGCTGAAAAATCTGTTCTCACCGATAATGACGTGGTCATGAACGATGATATCAAGCGTTCTTGCTGTTTCCTGGATTGTCTTCGTCAACCGGATGTCTGCGTCGGAAGGCTTTACCTGGCCTGACGGGTGATTATGTACCAGGATGATAGCGGATGCATTCTGCTTTAATGCGTTTTCAAGGACTTTTCGCGGATACACGACTGCCTGATTGACAATGCCTTCATGGATGGTGGCAATGTCCGTGATCCTGTTCTGCGCATCCAGGTAAATGACGCAGAAGCGCTCATCCTTCAGCCCTCCCATGGATGTCTTGCAGTAATTCAGCAAATCGGTCGTGCAGGTTAACTGAGGACTTTCTTTGGCCCTTTCTTTCAGATAGAGGGCCCCGATGTCCTTGATGAGTTTGATGAGGATTGCCGAATGTGTTCCCAGTCCTTTGATGTTTTCAAGCTGCTGTCTCTCTGCGTCAATAATACCTTTAAGGGAGCCGAACTCCCGGAAAAGCTGTTTCGCCAGGGGCTTGATGTCCTTACGGGGAATTGCATACGAGAGAAGAAGCTCCAGTACCTCATAGTCATGAAATGCATCGATGCCGGAGTCAACAAACTTTTTCTTCAGGCGCTGGCGGTGCCCCTCGTATTGACGATACTCTGAAGACATAAGGAAAAAGGGTTCGGGGAATGATTTGGGGGTGGGATAACCTCACTGAAACTTTCCGTTATGCATCCCACCCCTGTAGATACACGCGGTTGCAGTGTGCACATTACCGTAAGTTTGTATTCACGAATTGCCAGTTTATCAGATTTTCTATAAATGCGGTCAGGTAGTCCGGTCTCCTGTTCTGGTAGTCAAGGTAATATGCATGTTCCCATACGTCCACGGTCAGGAGGGGCTTCAGCCCGTGGGCAAGAGGGGTGTCTGCATTGGCTGTTTTCATTATTTTCAACGAGTTGTTCTCTAACACCAGCCAGGCCCAGCCGCTTCCGAACTGGGTAACGCCGGCGTTTTTAAATTCCTCTGCAAATTTTTCGAAACTTCCCCAGGCATCTTTTATTTTATCAGCGATAGCTCCCGTGGGTTTGCCGCCGCCCTTCGGTTTCATACACTGCCAGTAGAAAGAATGATTCCAGACCTGGGCCGCATTGTTGAAGATACCAGCCTTCGCGGCGTCACCGGCGGTTTTTTTGATGATCATCTCCAATGTTTCATTGGCCAGATCCGTGCCCGCAATAAGTTTGTTCGTGTTGTCGATGTATGTCCTGTGATGCTTTCCGTGATGAAATTCCAGAGTGTTCGCACTTATGTGGGGTGAGAGTGCGTCTTTCATGTAGGGGAGTTCGGGTAGCTTGATGGTCATAAGCTGTTCTCCTTTCTCACACATTTGTCGGGTAATTTGTTTCCTGCATGCATATGTATGCACGTATGGAACGCATTATCTGATCGGCGTAATAACATACCACGGGAAACCTCAATGATGCAAGCGGCGACTGGGGGCATCAGCCTTCCGGAACTTTTATCTTCCCGGATGCGTACATCTCCCGGAGATCTTTCTTGCTGAATTTTCCGACGGAAGTTTTCGGAATCTGTTCGATGAATACAAAATGGTCCGGTATCCACCATGTCGCTTTGACCTTGTCTTTGAGGAATTCTTTCAGTTCCTCACCGCTCACCGTTTCCCCCGGCTTGACGACGACACATCCCAGTGGTCTCTCCTGCCACTTCGGATGGGGGATGGCGATCACTGCGGCCTCCGAAACTTTTGGGTGCGCCATGATGGCGTTCTCCAGATCCACTGAAGAGATCCATTCACCTCCACTCTTCACAAGATCTTTTGTTCTGTCCACCAGTCTCACATATCCTTCTTCATCGATGGTGCCTACGTCACCGGTATGGAGCCACCCACCTGCGAAAAACCTGCCGGATTGCTCCGGTTCCCGGTAATATTCCTTTGCAATCCACGGACCTCTGAGGAAAATTTCACCCCAATCAGCGCCATTCATCTGTACCTCATGCCCTTTTTCATTGACAATCTTCATCTCAAGCCCCGGGACGAGCAGTCCTGCACTGGATTTCACATCGTAGAGTTTTTCTTTCGGCCAGTCACTCATGTAACTTTTCGGCATGGCCGCAAGGGCAAGAGGGGATGTTTCCGTCATACCGTATGCCTGTGTGATGGGGAACCCGTACTTTTCGTTCAATTCCTCCATGAGGAAACGGGGACAGGCAGAACCGGCGGAGAAGACTGACTTCAGTGATGAGAAGTCGTGCCATCCGCCCTTTTCCAAATACTGATGCAGCATCAGCCAGATGGTAGGGACACCACACGTGAAAGTCACCTTTTCTTGAGCTATGATTTTACAGATTACCTCCATGTTAAGTACCTCCCGTCCCGGGAGGATCTGCTTGCATCCCTGACCAACGCCGAAAAAGGGAGCACCCCACGCATTGGCGTGAAACATGGGGACTATGTGAAGCAAACAGTCGTTTTCTGATGCGGGCAGGGTGAAACCTGCCGCGAGGGTATGTAACATGATTCCCCTGTTGGTATAGACTACCCCTTTTGGATCGCCCGTCGTCGCAGAGGTGTAACAGATGAGGGCCGCATCCCACTCGCTGAGATCATCAGGGAAATCAAACTCCGGAGGAAATTGTTCGATCCATTCGTCGTAAAGATATGCCGGCTTCAGGGAAGTGGCGGGCATTTCTTTGCTTTGCGACATGATCACAAAGTGATCTATGGTTTTAAGCTGGTCTTTTATTGCTTCAATAAAAAAGAGGAGATCCTCTTCAATAAATATGACTTTATCCTCTGCATGATTGAGGACATATGCAAGGTGGTGAAGCGGAAGCCTGAAGTTGACGGTGTGAAGGGCTGCCCCCATGCAGGGAATGCCGAAGTAGAGTTCCAGGTGCCTGTGGCTGTTAAGTGCAAGGCTCGCCACATGATCCCCCCTTTTGATCCCCAGGGAGGTTACGGCATTTGCCAAACGGCATGTCCTTTTGAAATAATCGGCATAGGTGTATCTGAATACCTCTCCCGGGAAAATCGATACAATCTCCTTTTTAGAAAAATACTTCGCTGCTCTCAGGAGAAGTGTCCTCAGTAATAAGGGATAATCCATCATAAGCGTGTACCTCCTCTGTAAATAGAGTATTGTGTTTTTCTGACAGAGAACGCCTCTTATCAGACCAATCGCGATTTGAGATTCAACCAGATCGTATACACAAACATAAAAAATGTGACGACTGCTGCGGGGAGGGCTGTCTCCTTCGCGAAAAGAAACAATGCGAGACCTCCGGCAAGTCCGTAGTTTTTTAATGTGCCTAACAGGGTAAGACTGATCAGGTTCTCCTTGTTTAACCGGAAAAGGGCGCCGATCCATTGGATGAAGAATCCAAGCAAGAATGTACTGGCAAAGGCGATAAAGGCGACAGGCATGAGTGAAGAGGGATGAGCCATAATTGTTTCTTGGTTCAATCCCACGAGACTGTAAACAACCAGAAAATAGCCCCAGTCAATGAGTAATCCCTTTACGGGTTTTATTTTTTCACTCCACTTCTTTCGCAGGAGCATGCGGGAGACGATATAGGGAATGACGATGAGTATCACGATCAAAGTGATAATCTTTGGCACATTCACGTAATGCAATTCAAGGAGCCCGAAGCCTATCATCGGGATAACGATCAACGCTCCTATATATGAGCCGGTAACTCCGGCAAGCACATAGGTTTCACTCCCCTTGAGTGAACGGGCGATAGGAATTACGGCTACCGCAGGGGGGACGGCCGCGATGATGACAAATCCGGTCCAGAGCGGTTCTTCGTGGATGAAATAGGTGCTCATCCCGATAATGAGATTACCGAGAATGACGTAGCTCATGACAATTCCCAGGAATGCCGGTGCAAAGAAAGAGCGGACCGACCGGTAAATATTGGTAGGTATTTCCAGCGATGAGAGGGTCATGATCAGCGCGAGGGCGGGGAGCACAAGATGCTTCGTCAATGGCGCTGCATGCGGAATAAATAATCCGCATGTAACCGCTGATAAGAAAATCACATTACGATTGCGCAAATAGTCTTGGATTTTTGTCACTCTTGTATCTTAACCATTTTTTTGTGGATTAGTCCAGTAAAGAGAGAGCATTCACAGTAAAGAGAGAGCATTTTGAAGAAGACCATTTTGTCGTGGCTTCTGTGGTAATGGAAGTCCAGAGCATGTTGTAATTGTTGGATTTTCGCATGTGCGAGAATGGCGAAACGGGTAATTTGGCTCGGCACTCAAAGCATGCGAGAAAGGGATGCCCAATCGTGGCCGCTGTCGCACCTCGAGTCTCTTTGTCGGTGTTCTCTTTACCGCCTCGTGATCAATTTCTTGTGCATGATCACGGCGGTGAAAAGGATAAAATTCATGACGACGATCGTTGCGCCCGTGGGAAGATCGAGGAAAAATGAAATGATAATGCCCGAGACGACCGAGATGATGGCAGACAGTCCGGAGCAGATAATCATCATATTGAAACTCTGGGCAATCTGGAGGGCAGTTATGGGTGGGAAAATAAAGAGTGCGGAGATAAGCAGGATACCGACAACTTTCATGGACAGAACCACGGTCATTGCGGTGAGGAGAACGAATATGTTGTTGATGAGTTTCGTATTGATGCCTGACACCTTTGCTGATTCCGCGTCAAAGGTAATAGACATGAGCTCATGGTAACAAAGTATGATTACCAGGATCACCAGGAGGGACAGCACGGTAGAGATGATTACCTCGGTTGTGCTAATGGAGAGGATACTGCCGAAAAGGTAGCTGAAAAGATCCACGTTGAAGCCTCCGGCGATACTGGACAGGATAATACCCGTTGCGATACCCATGGATGACACCACGCCGATAGCGGCGTCACCATAGAGCCTTGCGTTTTCCGTAAGTTTGAGGATTCCCAGGGAACACGCCATGACAAAAGGAATTGACACGTAAAGCGGAGTCATATTGAGCAGCATCGCCAAAGCAACACTACCGAAGGTAGCATGGGCAAGCCCGTCACCGATAAGTGAGAATCGCCTCAGCACAAGGAATATTCCCAGGGTTGAACAGAGTAAGGCAATGAAGGTACCGGCAACGAGAGCCCGTTGAACAAATCCATACTGCAAAAAATCAATAAGTTCCATGGTTGCGTAACGGGTTGTAATCGGATGCGGAATTGTGTCGGTGGCAGATGACATGCTGGGCGTACTCTCCGAAGAATTGGGTAATTTCGCTGGAAATGCAAAAATCGCCGAAACTCCCGTAGAATATGATCTTTTTGTCGATATAGAGCAGCTTTGAGGCGTATTGCCCGATGTTTCCTATGTCATGTGTAACCATGATGATCGTCACCTGCCGTTCCCTGTTGATGTTTCTGAGGAGGGCAAAAAAACGATCTCTCGTCTCGGGATCGAGAGCGGCCGTGGGTTCATCCAGAATGATAAATTCAGGGCAATTCACAATGGCCCTCGCCACCAACACACGCTGCTGCTGGCCTCCCGATAGTTCCCCGATTGGTGTTTTCTTTAACTGCCTGATGTCCAAAAGCTCGAGAGCCCTGTCTATGGCCATCCTGTCAGCGCGATTCAAGTATTTGGGGAAACCTTTCCCGGAGAGGAGTCCCATGGCGACAACTTCTCTGACCGTTGCGGGAAACCGGGGATTCATGGAAGAAACCATCTGGGGGAGATATCCGATCCGGTTCCACTGGGAAAATATTTTGCTGTCATCGCCGAAAAGGGTAAGGATCCCCCGGTATGGTTTCAGGAGACCGAGAATTATTTTTATGAGAGTTGTTTTCCCCGACCCGTTTGGTCCGACGAGACCGATGTAATCTCCCCTGCTCACAGAAAACGAAATATCAGAGATAACCTCGGAGGAATTATAACAAAAGTGAAGATTCTCGACGGTGAGAATATTTACTGACATTGAAGCCCAACCTTGAGATTTTCCAGGTTTTTTTCCATGACAGGGATGAATTCTACCCTACGCTCCATCTCATCCTTCGTGATATTATGTGCGCCATGGAGCATGAGCATGCGGGCACCTGTCTCTTTAGAAATCGCTTCTCCGACCCTCGGATTGATGAGTTCTTCATGGTAAATGGTATCCAGACCCGATTTTTTCAGCTTGTCAATGAGTTCGATCAGCCGCTTCGGAGTCGGTTCCGAATCTGGTGTGAATCCCCTGTATGCGGAGACATAGTGTAGACCATACCGTTTAACCAGGTAGCCGAAGGCAAAATGACCCGCATGTATGATAATTCTTTTCTTACAGGTTGAGAGCGCATTCCTGTATTTCCTGTCCAGGTCTTCGAGGCGTTTCCTGTATTCGTCTGCATTTTTGAGGTACACATCGCGGTTTTGAGGATCCCGCGTAATAAATCCGGCAGAGATAGTTTCCACCATTTTGATGGCGTGTGAGAAATCAAGCCAGATATGGGGGTCAGGAGCGCCGGATTCATGTTTATGAAAGTGACCCTCTTTGTCCTCATGGGTTCCCGTCATCAGGGTGATACCCCTGCTGGCATCGACAATGGCGATTTTTTTCGTGTCGATTCCCTTCAGAATATCTTCAACCCAGGGCTCCATGTGTTTACCCGTATAGATGAAGATGTCTGCGTTCTGGATTCTTGTCATGTCCGTCGGTTTAGGTTCGTAGGCATGGGCCTCAACACCGGGGGGCAATAACAGGCTGACATCAGCGTGCTTAGTGCCTACGTTCTTAGCGAAGTCGTACAACGGAAAGAGGGTGGTTACTACCTTCAGTTTTTTTTGTTGCTCAACCGGTTTGTCCTGTATTTTTTCACAGGCTGCGGCCATGATGAATACCGCAAGAAGTGGTGGCAGAATCATTGAAAAGAATCTCTTCATCGTGGATATCCCTCATGTGTTGTTCACAACATCAGCAGTTGAGTTGCAATTGAGTGTTCCTTCACACTGATGACAGGTTCCCGTCATTGTGATGGTGATGTGGTCTATGGTAAAGTTACGGGGCCTGGTAAACCACTCCCATGTCTGGGACACTGTCAGGGGGTCCAGACATACGAGCATACCGCAGTGGCGGCAACTGAAATGGGCATGAACGGGGTTATGATGGCAGGAGATTTCGTAATAACTGATACCCCGTGCTGTTTCTATTTCCCTCACGATACCTTTCCCTTTGAATGACGTGAGTATCCGGTATACGGTTACCTTGTTGATTTTCTGCTGAGTGCATATTTTCTTGAGAATATCATTGACGCTTAAGGGAACGGAGCTGCTGATCAGCGTGTCCAGCACGGCGATCCTCTGAGGTGTTTTATACAGACTCGTTTTTTCCAGGGTCTCCCGTGCGTCGCAATGTTCCGTATTCGTTTTCATAGTTAATTTTTCTATCATGAATGCAACTTAATTGCAAATACTTTATCTTTGACTCGTCCGGGGCCTTTCATGGCAATTTTTTGCAAAATAAGCTCTTTTCTCTTGACAGGACGGGATTTTACTATCATTATGAACGGTAATTCAATATTTGAACTATTATTCTATAAATTGAATTGAGGCTCAATATGGAGAAGTCATTGCGGAAAGAAAAAGAATTTAAGGCTCGAAGGAGTGAAATCCTGAAAGAGGCGGAAAAGATTTTTGCGTCTAAGGGATTTTATCTCACCACCATGTCCGAGATTGCGAATGCCTCCGGTTTCGCCATTGGTACCCTCTACCAGTTCTTTACAGGTAAAGAGGATCTGTACACAAGGATGATCTGTGAAAAGCTGGAAAAAATGTATTCTGAAATACGGGAAACTGTAAACAACTCGCCCACGACAGCGGAAAAGATTGAAAACCTTGTGAGCACACATTTTTACTTTGTTGAAAATAACGTCGATTTTTGCAATCTCTTCATTCGGGGCGAGGGTGCGACACTTTCGAAAGGGAAAACCATCTTGAGAGATAAGATGATCGCCGATTATTTGAATCATATCGCGTTTATTGAAAATATTATGCGAATCGGTATTGAGGAGAGATTGATAAAAGCGGTGGAACCGCGGGTGATGGCGTGTGTTCTTTTCGGGATCGTCCGTGTATTTATATACGACTGGATGCTTACGAATCAGGAAGCTCCTTTGAGTTCGCGGGTGGGGTGTGCTCTGGATATTTTCATGAATGGAGTGAGAGCGGAGGTGCCGCAATGTTAATCGCGCGTTTTTCTTTTTTTGTATGTATTCTTTTACTCTTTTCCCTGATGATGGAACCGGTATGCCTTTTTGCGGAAGAGTATTCCCTCGGCGATTTATATCGCATCGCCCTGGAACGTGCGGAGAAGATCAAACTCTCGGAAGAAAACCTGTATATATCTGAAACAGGCGGCGACAAAGCCATCTCGTTGCTGTTGCCAAAACTCTCGGCCTTCGGCAGCTACACGAAATATTCTGAGGATAAATACAATATGACGCGCACGCTTATTCAGCCGGATAAAGCGTCTTCCTGGGGTTTAAGAGCGGATGAATCACTTTCGTTAAGTGGACGGGAGTTCACTGCGCTGAGTATTGCCAGAGAGAACATTGTCAAAAGCCGATACGATCTTTATGCTGTCCGGGAGGAGTACCTATTTCAGGTGGCGAACGCCTATTACGATGTCTTAAAGGCGAAAAAAGCCCTTGATATCGCCGAGGCAAATCTTGAGAGGCTTACCAAGCACAGAAATGCGGCGCAAAAGAGGCTAAAAGTTGGTGAGGTAACCAAAACGGTACTTCTGAGGGCCGAAGGAGAACTCTCCGGTGCACGGTCGGATTATGTGAAGGCAAAGAATCTCCTGGAACTGGCCAGATCTCTTCTCTCAAGAATTGTAGGGATTGGAGAAAATTATCAGCTTAAGGAAGCATCGGCTGAAGAAGTAAAAATCCTTTCTGTATCTTCACTCAATGATATGGCATTATTAAAAAGATCGGATCTTAAAAGCCTTGAGATACAGAAGAATATCGCCGAAAAGCAGGTTCGGTTCACCCAAGGGGCGTACTGGCCGAGTCTGGCCATCTCGGGGGTATATGCATCATCGGATCAGTCGCCGGAAACACCGAATCTGGTGAAGGAGAGCAGTTATGGCCTCCTCTCATTGAACTTCCCATTCTTTGAGGGAGGCCTGAGAAGGGCAGAAGTCAGAGAGGCGAAGGCGAGAGAGAGGCAATCCTCTCTTCTCTACGAGGATTATAAGAAGTCCGTCGGAATAGAAGTTCAGAGTGCCTATCTGGATATTGCGACGCAGAAGGGCATCCTTAAGTTTCTCGAGGATCAGCTCATTTTTGCACGGGACAACTACAACGCCGTTTCGAAACAATTTGAATTCGGGCTTGCGAACAGCATCGACGTGATGGATGCGAATACATTGCTGGTCTCGGCGGAACGACAGATGTCGGAGGCCATGTACAACTATCAGATAGCCGTTTTAAGAATGAAGAAGGCTACAGGAATACTTCTGAAGTCGGTCATGGAAGGTGAATCATGAAGTGGCGGGATAAAGGAATTGAGTGTTGTGTTAGGAACAATTTTTCGAGAGATTCATATCGTTGGGGAGAAGGTTCATGTTAAGGAAACGACTGCTATCAGGACGGGTCACTGGAGAGCGTGCATCCACACTCAGTATCCTCTTCGCGGTTCTTTGTATTCTCTTTTTTGGCGTAGCGAATTTCGGGTGCAAAGGAAATGAGGCGAAGAACGTTGAGGAGAGGGTGATGAACGTGAAGGTCTGGAATGCGGAGAGTCAGTCACTCAGGCCTTTCATTGAGACGATCGGCACCCTGAAACCATATGAAGAGGTTATCCTGAGCTCAGAAGTGGATGGAATAGTAAAAAGCATCAAGGTTATAGAAGGTTCGTGGGTTTCAAAGGGAATGGTCGTTGCCGAAATTAATGAAACGGATTACCGGCTTGAAGTACAGAGATCCCAGGCGGCCCTGAGACAGTCGGAGGCAAGTCTTGCAAACGCAAAGCTTGAATATGAAAGGAAGGCGGCTCTCTACAAAGAGGAACTTGTGACGAAGCAACAGTTCGATGATATTTCGGCACGAAAGGAACTTGCGGAGGGAGATCTGGACAGGGCAAAGGCGACACTGGAACTTGCGAGAGAAAAATTGGCAAAAACGAAAATCTATTCTCCCATGCGCGGACTCGTGAAAGAAAAAAAGGTGAATGTAGGCGACTATGTCAGGAACGGAACGCCTCTCTTATGGATTATTCAATCGGACCCGATTAAGCTGAGTTTTACAGTTCCGGAGAAAGAGGTGAGAAAGTTGAGAGCAGGACAGGATGTGTCGTTAAAGGTCGATACCTATCCGGGAAGAGAATTCAAGGGGCGTGTGAGTACAATCTACCCGAGTCTTGATGAGAGAACCCGCAGTCTCCAGGTGGAAGCACTGGTTCCCAATCATGATAATAGTCTTAAACCAGGCCTTTTTGCCAAGGTAACTCTCTATACCGGCCAAGCCAAGGATGTTGTCGTGGTACCTGTGACGGCAATTCTTTATGACAACACAAACATGAAGATCTTTGTTGCAGAAGGAGATAGGGCACGGGAGAGGCTGGTGAAGATTGGAAGCAAGTATGGGGAGTATATGGAGATTGTGGAAGGTCTCCAGAAAGGGGAGATGGTTGTCGTTGTCGGTCAGAATAATCTCTCCGAAGGGGTGAAGATTCATGTGGCTCGCTGATACCTCCATAAAACGCCCCGTTTTTGCCACCATGTTCATCATGGCCCTTATCGTTCTGGGGATTGTCAGCTACCCGGATATTGGCGTGGATCTCTACCCCAAAGTTGATTTCCCCATCGTCAACATCACGACGAAACTCAAGGGAGCAAGTCCTGAGGTTATGGACATTGACGTAACCGACAAGATCGAAGAGGTGGTGAATACCATCAATGGCGTGAAGACGATCACTTCGCAGAGTGTTGAAGGGACATCTATTGTTTCGGTGGAGTTTGTCTTGGAGAGGGATATTGATCTCGCCGTGCAGGACGTGAGGGAGAAGGTTTCGACGATTCGCTCGAAATTACCAACGGACATCTATGAACCGGTTATTGAAAAAGTTGATCCGGACGCCAATCCGGTACTGTGGATTAATCTCAGTGGTAATATGCCGGTGCGGGATCTTTCTACCTACGTTGATGAGATCCTGAAGGTACAGCTTCAGAAAATTCCCGATGTAGGTGCCATCAGGATGGGGGGATTGAGACTCAGGCAGGTGAGGATATGGCTTGATCCGGACAGGTTGAGGGCTTATGAGATAGCGCCGAGTGATATTTCACAGGCGCTCCAGCGTGAAAACGTGGAATTGCCGGGAGGGCGTATTGAAAGTGCTTCCAAGGAATATTCGGTAAAGATCAAAGGCGAGTTTCCCCAGGTATCCGATTTCAATGATTTGATTGTGGCGTATTACAAAGGTGCTCCTGTACGTATCAGGGATGTGGGGAGAGCAGAAGATGGAATGGAGGAGAGGCGCTCCCTCGCACGGTTTAATGGCGTTCCTGCCGTAGGCATGGGCATCCAGAAGCAGTCCGGTACAAACACGGTCGAGGTGATTGAGAGGGTAAAGAAGGAGATAGAAAAAATTAGAAAAACTTTGCCTCCGGGAATGAACATCAATATCGCCTTTGACCAGTCGACGTTCATCAAGCGCTCCATCAATGAGGTGCAACATCACCTGATCATGGGAGGCTTTTTGGCTGTTGTCGCAGTTTTTCTTTTCCTCAGGAATATCAGGACAACCCTCATCAGTGCGATCGCGCTCCCCGTGTCTGTCATTGCCACGTTTACCCTCATCAAGTTCTCTCAATTTACCTTTAACAATATGACCATGCTGGCCCTTTCCCTCTCGGTTGGAATTCTTATTGATGATGCCATTATCGTCATCGAAAATATCCACCGTCACATCGAGGAGGGAATGGCACCCAGGGAAGCAGCATCTTTCGCCACCTCTGAAATCGGTCTCGCCGTGATGGCGACTACTTTTGCCATAGTCGCCATTTTTCTCCCTGTGGCATTTATGAAGGGGATCATAGGAAGATTTTTCCTACAGTTTGCATACACGGTAGTCTTTGCGGTGATGGTGTCTCTCATTGTGTCCTTCACGTTGACTCCCATGATGGCATCGATCATGTTGAAGCCGCATGATAAGAAAACTGCAGAACACGGGGTTCGCACAGGTCGATTCGCTTTCGTTTACAGGATGGGAGATTTCATTGAAGGAATATATAAAGGAATAGAACGGACATACAGAGAGCTTCTGGGAGTATCGCTTCAGCATCGCAATATGGTACTCATTGCGGCCCTCATCATCTTTATTGTCAGTCTTTTTATGACCAGGTTTATGGGAAAGGAACTCGTACCTCCGGAGGATCAGAGCCAGTTTATCGTGCGTTTGGAGGCTCCGATCGATTACTCCATCGACATGGCAGATGAACTTTTCAGAAAGGCCGAGGATGCCTTGAAGGAATTTCCAGAAGTCAAGGCATATTACTACTCCCTCGGGTACGGTCGCACACAGGAGATCAACAAAGCCGTTTTTTTTACAACCCTCAAGAGCAAAAGAGAGAGAAAGAAAAGTCAGGATCAGATCATGACGGAGCTGCGGAGGAAGTTAAAGCAGATTCCGGGTCTTAAATCATCGGCGGAAAATGTGTCTCTCATAGGTGGCGGCGTGAGAACCGTGCCGATTCAGTACAGCGTTCGCGGACCGGATTTGGGGGTACTTCAGAATTATACGAGACAGATCGTCGCTGAATTTTCGCAATTACCCGGTGTTGTGGATGTGGATACTTCTCTTGAGGCAGGTAAGCCGGAGCTGAAGGTCTTCATCGACAGAGATAAAGCGGCTGACCTTGGATTGAATGTTGCGACCGTTGCGGAAGCCGTGAACCTTCTCATCAGCGGTGAAGTTGACGTGACCAAGTACAAAGATGAAGCGCGGGGGAGGCGATACGACGTGAGGGTCAGACTGAATCCGGAAAGCAGGATGAATCCGGACGATGTGGGGAGGCTCTATGTGAGGGCAAGAGATGGAAGACTCGTTGACCTTGCGAATGTCGTCAGTATCAAAGAGGGCGGCGGTCCCAACATCATCAACAGGGTGGATCGACAGAGGGCGATCACCGTCTTTGCGGGTCTGGAGAAAAAGCCTCTCGGGCAGGCCAAAGGAGAGCTCGACGCGATAGCGGCCAATGTGCTCACACCGGAATACACACCGAAATATAAGGGAATGGCAGACACCATGGCCGAATCCTTTCAGTATCTGATGTTTGCTCTTATCCTTGGCGTTATCATGGCGTACATGGTGTTGGCCTCTCAGTTCGAGAGTTTCATCCATCCGTTTACGGTGCTTCTTTCCATGCCTTTATCCTTCATCGGTGCTTTCGGTTTTCTGATACTCACAGGAAAAACACTCAATATATTCAGTTTTATCGGCCTCATTCTTCTTATGGGACTGGTGAAAAAGAATGCGATACTGCTGGTGGATTATACCAACACTCTCAGAGAGAGGGGTATGACAAGGAGGGAAGCCATTCTGCAAGCCGGGCCGGTAAGGTTGAGGCCTATTCTCATGACGACGTTCGCGATGATTTTCGGAATGCTCCCCGTGGCGGTCGGTCTGGGTGAGGGCGCGGAAACACGATCGCCCATGGGCATTGCGGTCATCGGAGGATTGCTCACCTCGCTCTTTCTTACACTCGTCGTCGTCCCTGCAGCCTATGATCTTTTTGACGACTGGCAGGAAATGATCAAACGGAGTAAAAAATTCAGAATATTGGGATGGAAGAAAACAAAGGAAGACGAAGCACCTGTGTCCTGAAGGGTCGATTTACCGCTTTTGTATCTGAGGCCTTAAGGAATGTTCTGCGCTCCCGCGAGAATTTCGGAGACAAGTACCGATGAAAATGTTTCTTATTGTGTATTGTGAAGCAGCGGACTATGATGTCATTGCCGCGTTCAAACAATCCGGTATCAGGGCATATACGAAAATGGAAGAGGCGCGCGGCGAGGGAATTGAAGCGGAACCGAAGCTGGGAACACACTGCTGGCCGGGCAAAAATAATGTGCTCTTCATTGCTGCGCACGACAATGACGTTCCCGTGGTATATGACGTGATCAGGCGATTGAAGAAGGAACATCCGAGGGCCGGAGTGAAGGGGTTCATTCTGCCTGTGGAAGAGAGCGTCTGAAACATCTCATGAGTGCCTTTATTTTCTCTCCTTGTCGATCGTGTGAGAAATCCTCTGGAATTCTTCTTTTTTGTGTAATTATTTTGTAGAATTTGACTGAAATTACTGATAATATAAAACATTACTTATATTAAACCTCTCCGGGATTTATATACAGTTTGTCTTCGTGGGCGGTGATTACATGACGTGTTCAACCGGGGCAGAAGCGTTACGGAGAGGTAAATATATGCCCTTTCACCTTGTCGCGTCCCAGAGGGAAGTGAGAGTTGGCATGTGTTCCCTGGCGAGTTATTGAAGGGAGGGAAAATGAAGAGATTAGCAAAGTTGAATATTTCTGACATCATAATTGGAGTCATACTCACGTTGCTCACGTTTGGCGGTTTTTATTTCGAGTGGACTCCGACGGAGTTTCTGGAATACAAGATGTACGATGCGGCTACGAATCTGAGAGACAGGGTATCAAATGCCCCGATAGTTGTCGTGGGGATAGATGATGATAGTATTGCCAGTATGGGGCGGTGGCCATGGCCCCGGGGATATGTCGCCCATATGATTGAACTGCTGCACAGGTACGAAGCGAAGGTGGTAGGGGTAAATATCATTTACTCGGAGGCAGATTTTAACCAGGGATTGATGGAAGTGCGCGATATTATCAAGAACATAGAGGACGATCCCGGTTTTATGAAAAACAGGCAGGTAAGCGGTATCCATGGGATTCTGAAGGAAGCGGAGAAAAAGCTGGACAACGATGCCATCCTCTCATCATCTATAAGTGAAACAAAGAGAGTGGTACTTCCTGTCGTCTTTATTCTCGGGAGTTCCATCGATGCTGGTGCTGCTCAGGTGCCCGAGTACTTAGCGCTGAATTCTTCGCCCGTATCCGCGAGCGAAAAAACTGTGTCAGCGCGGGAAATCATTCCTCCCATTCCCGATTTTGCGGCAAAGGCACTGGCATTGGGTCATATCAACGTCATTCCCGATTCCGACGGAACAGTAAGGAGTGAGCCTTTGCTGATACGTTATCAGGGAAGGATGTATCCGTCTTTTGGCCTGCAATTAACCTTAAAATATTTGAACTACGATATAAAAGATATCAATGTGTCGAAGGGGCTTAAGATAGGTGATATCAGCATTCCCATTTCCGAGAGTGCCAGGATGCTTATCAGTTACAGCAAGAGTTTCCCGTATTTTCCTTTCTATGAAGTGGTGAGCAATAAAGTTCCCACGGAGGCTTTTAAGAATAAGATTGTAATCATTTCTCAAAGCGCCATAGGACTCGGATCAATGCAGGTCACACCCATAGGACCCAATGTCCCGTCATGGGGGATTATTGCAAACGTCGTCGACAATATCATTCACAGAAATCCTGTGGTGCGTCCTGAGTGGGCTTTCCCCCTGGAAACCGGTGTGATAGTCTTCTTTGGCTTATTTTTAGCTTTGGCCATTCCAAGACTGAAAGCGAAGATAAGTTCCGTTGCCTCCGTCGTTCTTCTTCTCGTATGGATTGGGGCCGGGATGTATCTGTTGGTGAATCACGGATACTGGATAAAGGTTATCTATCCCTCGCTTCTTCTCCTGTTCGGGTATACGATCATAGTCACCAAAGGGTACTTCTTTACGGAAAGGGCGAAAGAGCGCATCGAGGCGGACAGTGTGGAGACGAATAAGATGCTGGGTCTCTCTTTCCAGGGGCAGGGTATGCTGGACATGGCCTTTGAGAAGTTCAGGAAGTGCCCCATTGAAGACGAATCCGTGAAAGAGCTGCTCTACAATCTCGGCCTCGACTTTGAAAGAAAGAGAATGTTTAATAAAGCTGTTGCGGTGTATGAACACATTGCGCAGGCCGGAGTATTCAAGGATGTTGAGGGGCGGGCCAAGAAACTGAAGGTTGCGGGTGAAACCATGATCTTCGGTTTAGGGGGAGCGAAGAAAGATGCAACAGTGCTCATGGACAGTGCTGAAACAAAACCAACCCTCGGCCGCTATGAGATTGTCAAGGAGCTGGGGCGTGGTGCCATGGGGACGGTGTACTTAGGAAAGGACCCCAAGATTAACAGAGAGGTGGCAATAAAGACATTGCGATACGAGGACGTGGATGAGGAGCAGCTCGCAGAAGTAAAGAAGAGGTTCTTCAGGGAAGCAGAGGCTGCGGGAAAGCTGTCCCACCCCAATATCGTTACTATTTACGACGTGGGCGAGGATTACGATCTTGCGTATATGGCTATGGAGCTTCTTGATGGATCAGACCTTGCGAAATACTGTAATAAGGGCAATCTATTATCTTCCACCGAAGTGATGAAGCTCATCTCTTCGGTCGCCCATGCCCTGGATTATGCCCACAGTAACGGGGTTGTCCACAGGGATATCAAACCTGCAAACATTATGATCCTGAAGAGTGGAGAGGTGAAAGTAACAGATTTCGGTATCGCAAGGGTAATGACCTCTTCCAAGACCCAGACGGGGGTGATTCTTGGCACTCCGAGTTATATGTCGCCGGAACAGATTGCGGGGCAGAAGGTAGACGGCCGTTCCGATCTCTTTTCGCTCGGTGTCGTGTTTTACGAACTTCTCACGGGAGAAAAACCGTTTCAGGGCGAGAGTATCGCGACCCTTATGTTCAATATCACGACAGCTTCACCCGTCTCACTCAGAGAGCTGGCGCCCGAGATGCCTGAACGATGCGTCGAAATTATTGAGAAGCTTCTCGCCAAAGACAGAGAGGCACGATACCAGCACGGCAAGGAACTTGTTCGGGACCTGTCTGAATGTATAAATGCGTAGGGGATACCAGTGGAAATTATTGTAGGCGGTAAAACAGATAAGGGAATTGTAAGAACGAATAACGAAGATAATTTTTATATTGATGAAAAGAGAGGACTTCTTGTTGTCGCAGACGGTATGGGCGGTCATGCATCCGGCGAAATCGCCAGCAAGATAGCCATTGATATTATCAGGGACTATTTTGGCGGGATAAAGGAGGGGCGTGAGGTACAGGTCGGCAAATACCGCGAAGAATACTCTGAGGAGACGAACCACATAGGTTCGGCGGTGCAGCTTGCGAACAAGGCGATATACGAAGCTGCAAGCAGTAATCCGCAATGGAAGGGGATGGGAACCACTGTAGCCGCGGTACTGCTGAACGGAAACAGACTGAGCATCGCCCACGTGGGAGATAGCAGGGTGTATCTGGTAAGGGCGGGCGGTATAGAGCGGTTGACGGATGATCATTCGGTGGTGTATGAACAGGTCCGGCGGGAATTATTGACGAAAGATGAGGCGGAAAAATCCGAGATGAGGAATATTCTCACCAGGGCGCTTGGCGTGAGTCACGACGTCGAGGTGGATTTTGACGAACTCACTCTGGCGAGGAATGATATTTTGATACTCTGTACTGACGGTCTCAATACAATGGTCTCCGATGATGAAATCCTGTCTGCCGTGATATCGACGGCAAACCCTGTTGAGGCATGCGGCAGACTGATCGATGCGGCCAATAAGAACGGTGGGAAAGATAATGTGACGGTAATTATAGGATATATAGTACAAAAAAGCTGGTTGTCCTATTTCTTGAAACTGAAGGAATGGTTGAGGAGGTAATGTATGGCGAAACTTATGCTCAAATTCAAAGAAGCCGTGGTGAAAGAGATACTGCTTGATAAGGAAGTAATGTCAATCGGGAGAAAGGCGGAGAATGATATTGTTATCGATAATCAGGCTGTGTCGAGCCGCCATGCTCAGATTACCAAGGAGGGAGACTCGATATTCATCGAGGACACGAACAGTCTCAACGGAACGTATGTGAATGGTCAGAAAATTTTTAAGAGCGAGTTATTCAATGGAGATGTTGTCCTTATCGGCGTACACACCATGGAAGTCATATCGGATAAAATCAGAGATACGGATACGAAGAGTTTTGCTGTCAGGGGCCGGTCGATGGACGAGACCATGGTCATAGCACCGGACGATCAAAAGAAAATTTTGGCATCTGCGGATAAAGAAAAACCTGACGCCCTCGGTGGCTTCATCGTCATTGAGGGAACGACGGACAAGAAGGATTATCTGCTTAAAGAAAGGGTCACCACTATTGGCAAGGAGGATAATGCGGCGATACATCTGAAGGGATTTTTTGCTCCCAAGATTGCTGCTCTCGTCAACAGGCGAAAGGAAGGTTATTTTATCACACCCGCCAGCGGAAAATCGTTAAAGGTCAACGGTCAGGACGTAAATCATCGATACGATCTTAAAGATGGTGACATTGTGGAAACCGCTGGTCTCAAATTGCAGTTTTACATAAAAGAATAGGACGTTTTTCCCAATATCACGACTGTTCCTTCATCGTTGAGGGTGATATAAAAAAATTTTTACAATTCCATAGAGGCAAGGGTCTTCGGTGACGAAGAAAAGAATTTCCAGAAGACAAAAAAATATCTCGCGGCTGTTAAGAGAAAAGAACACGCTGCGCAGGAACGAGACAAAAAAAATCAAAAAAAAATAGTATACACTTGGATCGTTATCAGTAGGATCATTGCGAAGTTCGGAAGAGGTGCTCTTATTTTGTGCAGGAATCAAGGGCACCTTTTTTAGTGTGTAAAAAAGAGGTGTTTAGTGGAACTGATGGCGCCATTTCGGCGAAAGGGAGGATTTAAACTTGACGGGAGTGTTATTTACTGACGCGGATATAAGACAAATTGAATCAGAGGGACTTACCGTTGAAAGGGTGAGGGAACAGATCGAAATTTTCCGGAGAGGAGTATCTCCGGTCAGGCTGAACAGACCATGTACAATCAGCGATGGTATCGAAACGCTTAAAAAACGGGATATTGATTCTATTGTAGAGCTGTACGATGAGGCAGCCGGTGGTGGGAGGGTGCTGAAGTTTGTTCCCGCTTCGGGAGCGGCGTCTCGCATGTTCAGAGACTGGCATAAATGCATCGAACATGGAGGTTTCGAATCTGCAGATGAAGGCGAAAAATTCTTTGGTGACTTAAAAATATATGCTTTTTTTGGGGACTTAAAGGATATCATATCCCGTGATGGTCAAGATATCGAGGATCTGATCGAATCCAGAAGATTGGTTGAACTGATAAGCTATATTATCACGTCAAGGGGTTTGAACTATGGCAGCCTTCCCAAAGCGCTCTTGAAATTTCATCGATATCCGGAAGGCAGCAGGACTTCCCTGCAGGAGCATATCGTGGAAGCGGTGCACTATGCGCGGGATATCAATAATGTGTGCCGGATCCACTTCACTGTATCGGAAGAACATTTAAATATGGTGATACTCCATGTGTCCGAGGTGAAAGGTGTGTATGAGGACAAGTACGGTGTGACGTTCGATCTTGCTTTTTCTACACAGCGGTCTTCCACAAATACCATCGCGGTGAGCAGTGATAACGTGCCTTTTCGCGATCCGCAGGGTCAACTTGTGTTTCGCCCCGGTGGACACGGGGCACTTCTTGAAAATCTGGACGGGATTGATGGTGATATCATTTTAGTAAAGAATATCGATAATGTTGTCCCGGACGGATTGAAACATATTACCGTAATATACAAAAAACTCCTGGCAGGCTTGCTTGTTCAGCTTCAGAAAGAGATTTTCAGGTATCTGGATCTGTTGGCTTCAGGGATGGTTGATGAAGATACCGTGCTGGACATGTCAACATTTTGTGAAAAGCGTCTGTACATGGTTTTCCCACCGGAGTTTGCCGGTTTTTCCCTCAGGGATAAATGCCATTTTATCTATAGAAAACTGAACAGACCTATCCGTGTGTGCGGTATGGTCAGGAACGAAGGAGAGCCGGGAGGCGGACCGTTTTGGGTGGATGAGGAAGATGGAACGCAGTCCCTCCAGATAGTGGAGGAATCTCAGATAGATTCTGATTCGGAACAGCAACGTAAAATATGGGCATCTTCAACCCATTTCAATCCTGTTGATTTAGCCTGTGGGGTCAGAGATTTCAGATCCCGAAAATTCAATCTGCAAGACTTCGTTGATCGGGATGCCCATTGTATCTCGAAAAAATCTGAGAGAGGCAGTGATATCAAAGCCCTGGAATTTCCCGGTCTATGGAATGGTTCCATGGCTGACTGGATCACTGTTTTTGTGGAGGTTCCCATTGAGACGTTTAATCCGGTAAAGAACGTTCAGGATTTGCTGAGACCCCAGCATCTGCCGCAATCATGAACATGAGATGCGATACACATATGATCTGAATTATTATCGGACGCTTTGGGGGAAACGGATCTTTGTAATCTTTGCTGTCAGAAAATAAAGAGAGAGATGCACGCTCCTGCGAGTACAACATACTGCAGATCAACTTTTCCGAGCAATGCGATGAGAGCGGCAATTACCGTGGAAATTCTGATAATGTCCCACGGTACGAGCATGGCGAATTGAATGCTGATGTAGATCAGGAGTCCGACGAATGAGGAAAGGATACCCTGTGTAGCCGTAAGGAAGCGGGGTGACCCTTTCATTCGCTCGTACAGGGGAGCAAGAGCAACGAGCATGAAGAATGAAGGCGTGAAAATTGCCAATGTGGCTGTCACAGCCCCTGCCAGCCCCTGCACGAGATACCCTACGAAGGCCGCGGTAATCACGATGGGGCCGGGAGTCACCTGGCCGAGGGCGATCCCATCCATAAACGTCTGGTCACTCAGCCATGCCTTTACCGTGACAATTTCATGAAACATCAGAGGGAGTGCGGAAAATCCGCCACCAAAGGCGAAGAGGTCGATCTTGGCCATGATGACTGCAAGTGAGAAAAGATCGGTATTCAGGAAGTATATGAGTACACCGAAAAAGGTACCGAACAAAAAAATGGTGAGTGGTCCCTTACACAATTGAAATTTGTTGAAGGGCTCGAAGGCTGAAGTGGCGTGCGATTCCGGACGATTCCGGTCAATAACAATATTGATAAAAGCGGCCATCAGTATAATGAGAAAGGGTGTTACGCCCGCAAAGAACAGGGCGGCCGAGAAAAGAACGATAAGAAGACCGGTGATACTCGTGACACTGCCTTTGCCGAATGAATAGGTGGCATTCAGGACGATCGCCGTGACAATGACCTGAAGCCCGTTGAAAATTGATTTGACCTCGGGAAGGATATGATATCTGCTGTAGAGAGCAGCCAGAAAGGTCATAAAGAGAAAAGCGGGAAGGCCGAATCCCGCAAATGATACAAACGCTCCTTTCAATCCCCGAATTTGCAATCCCACGTATCCAGCCATTTGCATGGCGGTCGCACCGGGGATCGCCTGACAGAGAGATACCCCGTGTTTGAAGGATTCTTCATCAAGCCATTTCTTGCGGACTACGGAGAGCTCGCGAATGTAAGCCACCATGGCCGGTCCCCCAAATGAGGTCAATCCCAGCCGGAAAAAAGCAGTAAAGAGATTATAGCATCCGGTTCTCGGCATCTTCTTTACGGAAAGGTTTAATCCGGATATGCCTGATCGTATTTCCGGTTCTGCAGATGGCATCTACCTCCCTGTCTTTGGGGGCGTCGCTGTAAAGAGCGCACAGCGAAGCACCGTAATCCAGAGTGGAATCATCACAGCTGTTCGGTATTAAAGTGATTGGTCCAGGGATCTGGGGGATGTGTATCACAGAGTCTTTGTCGTGAGCAAGGTTCATCAGTGCCCGGTTGTCGGTGCTGTTTCGTCCTACTATTATCTTGGTATTTTCATCGATGCGGAAATGTCTCCCGTATTTGAGCAGCTCAATGTCCCTGATGCTGAAATTCTTTGCGTGTGTGAAGAGATCACGGAGCCTTTTGGAAAACCCGGGATCTGTGAGCAGACAGCCGCCCGCGGGAGCGGTATAACTGCTTATCCCGTAGTATCGTGCCAGCTCGATCTGTCCTTTTCTCCCTTTCCCCCTGAGGGCTAAAAGCTGCTGACGATCCACTTTTCCTTCAATTTCAGGTTTCGTCTCCGGGAGAAGTCTGGCGCTCAGGGGACGGAGGATGTATTCATGATACCCCGAGTTCTTTGCGACAATATGGAGAGACTGCCTGTTCTGGGACATGGGACGTTGACCAAGGACTTCTCCCGTAAAAATGAAGTCTGCCCCCGACTCTTCCATGATCTTGCCGGTAAATGTCAACATCATGGTGTGGCAATCGATACAGGGGTTCATGTTTTTCCCGTAGCCGTAGCGGGGCGCTTTCAACATCTCGAGATACACCCCTGTAATATCCATTGTACTGAGGGGAAGTGATATCTTTTCTGCGGCGATCTTTGCATTCCGGGAACTAAAAAAGGGGGTTTCGTATGTAACCCCCATAACATCGATACCCTGTTGCTGAATAACTTTTACGGCTAAGATACTATCCAGTCCACCGGAAAATAGGGCTATTCCTTTTACTTTCAATACCTGGCTGCTTTCACCTCCCATCTGCCGTTGAGCAGTCCATATATTTCACGGTCCATATCGAAGTCTATGAGATACAAATTCTCTTTATCCTGTGTGATTTTAAAGGCGGAGAAGTTGATGGCGCATCTTGGGTGTGCGGTTTTTTCCGGAATTGAGAATGAGAAATTGCCGAATGAAAAAGGAGTGTTCACCGCCGAGAGTGCCTTTTCGATGACGGTTTTACGACTTTCTCCTTCCTCAATGAAAAAGACATCCGTGCCTTTGCTTTTCAGATTATCAATGAATTGTTGAGGAATTTTTCTTGAAAAGATCAATATCTGCCTTTCTCCTTTCTTTACCAGGATGTCAGTTCTCACGGAAACGTTGAAACCATCCTTTGCGGTATCGAATATCCCGATTTCCACGTCCCTTGAGGGAGAATACCCGAACTTAGTGAGGAGTAGGCGAACGAAATCAATATTGGTAGCGGCATTCAGAATCGTGATATCGGGCGCTGTCGATTTTTCGTCCGCTGCTCTCGCCACACTGCGGTTATTCATGATTTCCGTAATGATGAATCCCTTTCTGTTCGCATAGTGAATCACAGGTCCGGGAAGCAATTGTGAATCGCCAGAAACAAAGGAAAGCGCTTGAGAAAAGGGTTTGGTCTCTGGCGATGGTTTCTTTGTAATGAGCCAGTCAATAGAAATCGAAACAGGGGGGGTATCGCCGATGACCAACGGTTTTTCAGCTTTTGTCATGGTATACGAATTTGAGGCACCTATAATCTTATTCATAATCGTTGCGGTACTGTCCCCCTCGCTGCTCACCTTTATGGCTCGATAGTTTTTCCAGTTACTCTGGATCATTTGTTTGAGGGACTCCGGTATTCGATCAAAAAAATCGATCAGAATCGTGCTTCCATCATCAAGTTCGGCGACCGGTATCGCGGTGCAGTCGATTGTCACCTGGCCCATCTGCGGGAGGGGAATATAATAAGAACCGGTTCTCACAAGAGACCCGTTCATTTGAGTAATGATTGAGCTTACGAGAGCAAGGCTCGCTTCGGGAAGTGATGCTTTTTTTTCTTTTGGTTCTTTTTCGGGTACGGTCTCCTCAGTTTTTCCGGGCTGGTCTGCCTGTTTCGTGATCACGATTGATTTTCTGGGTAAATGCAAAACCTGTCCCGGATAGATTTTATCGTAGTTTTTAATATTCGGATTTAGCCGCTTGATTGCATTCACCGTCTTGATTATATCCTTTGACGTTACCTTTAAATGCCGGGTTGCAACACGGGTTATCGAATCTCCCTTTTGGATGAAATAGTCTGTTCCTAAGGAGGTATCTTCCCTTGCGGGAGGTTCTATTTCGGGGAGAATTAACACCTGCCCCGGGTATATTTTATGCACATTTTTTAAGGTAGGATTGAGTTTTTTTATTATTGAAAATCTATGTGATGTAATTCCCGCTTCTTTCCGCATTATTTCAAATATCCACTCCCCCTTTTTTACTACATAACTGCGGGTTTTTCCGGGAGAAACAGCGGTTTTTTTAAGCAGTAGATGGGCGGTGTCTTCCTTTTGTGCGAGGATATGTTGAGGGGTGAGGATCGAGACACAGATACAGAAGAGGATTATGGAGAAATTCCTGTAATAGAGAGGTGCCATAATAGTAACTCCATGAACAAAATGCATCGATGTGACGCTGTAGAAGGAGTTTTATTTTATCAGGTTATATAATCTTTTTGGCGAGTTAACTTAGCACAATATCTTTGTGTGTGCAAAGTGAAATTTGATGATATGAGATTATGCGGCAGGGGAAATTTGTGTTCGCAAAGGATATATGACGTGGTTATGAATTTTCGCAGATGTGTTTTATTCACATTTTTTGTGCTCACGGGAGTGTATAAAATAATGAGTTTCATTTTTTCTAAGGCAGTGGTAGAAGGAAACGCAAGTAAACGGATGAAAAATGAAAGTCTCTCATTATTTCAGATTCAATTGATTGGAGGAGACCTGGTAATGGCGGATAAAGGGGAAAGCGCCGCCTTCATTAGAGAAATGCAAGAGCGGTTCGATAAAAAGTTGAAAAACAATGAGAGATTGGTGCTCGAATATTGGAAGGCACAGCTGGATAAAATAGTGACCATGAAGCCGGAAGGTGTTGCATCGCTTCAGATGCAAATAAAAAGAATCTCCGAAATGATGGCCAACAGAATAAAAATACTTAAAAAGGAATAATATGCAGGATATCGCAAATTTTTTGTTTGAAGTTGGAATGTTGAAGAGAACGCCCAGAACGGGCTTTCGATTTTTGGGTTCCGGCTGTGAATCGGTGGCCGAGCACATCCTCAGGACGATGTTTATCGGATATGTGTTAACAAAACTTGAACGCGATGTGGATGAATTAAGAGTGCTCAGGATGTGCCTTGTTCATGATCTCCATGAAGCGAGAACGGGTGACGTGAATTATATGTATAAAAAATATGTAACCGTCAATGAGGGAAAAGCTGTGGGGGAGCTTACGGAGACCTTGTTTTTTGGTGATGAGATCAAGTCTGCAGTGAGTGAGTTTAATGAAAAGGAGACGAAAGAATCTCTTCTTGCACATGATGCCGACCAGCTCTCTCTGATCCTGCAGCTCAAGGAGTACGAAGATCTCGGGAATAAATACAGCCGGGAATGGATTGACTTTGCGATCAAGCGTCTTCATACTGAGACTGCGAAAATGTTGGCGGAAAGTATCATCACCACAGACTCTTCTCAATGGTGGTTCAAGGATAAGAGCGACTGGTGGGTAAACGGGTGCAGCAAGACCGAATAGGAATCGGGTCGAGTGATTGTGTGACTGAACAGTGATGATTGTCATAAATATTCAGAGATAGATATAAGCAACATCTTCATTTTTCACGCTGTTTCTACGTGAGCCTGTCCACGTTCTTTTCTTGACACCACAGGAAAAATACCCTACATTATCGCCGCTTTTCCCACCATCTAAGAAATGGAATTGAAGATGGCCACAAAGAAACAGAGAAGGACAACGGAGAGAAAGGTGAAAGAAAAGAAGAAAAGGATGAAGAAATCCTTCCTTTTCTTGATCGTTGTATCGGTTGTCGTTTTCCTCATCATTTTCTTTGTGGTTCTCTTTGAGTATATATTCCCTCCCAAAAAGGATGATGTCGCGAAAAAGAGGGAAAAGCTGGAGGTAATCCTTTACTTTTCCGATGCGAATGAGCGCTTCTTGGTTCCGGAAAAGAGGTACATCCCCAAAGAAGAAAATGTAGAAGCCCAGGCTAGAGAGCTCGTGAGAGCGCTCTTGGAAGGTTCGAAAGGAAAGTTGGTAAACACCTTTCCCGCTAAAGTAACAGTGGAAAGTGTGAGAATAGACGGGGATAGACAGATCGCATATGTGAGCTTTGACAGCAATCTTCTCCAGCTTCACCCCGGTGGAAGCGCCAGTGAAATGGCTACCATCTATTCCCTTACCAATACTCTTACCCGTAATATCAGCGGGATCAAGATGGTGAAATTGCTTGTTGCCGGGAAAGAGGTGGAATCTATCAAGGGGCATATCAACACAAGACAACCCTTCGGCATGAATAAGGACTTGCTTGCTCCGGGTGCAAAGGAAGGATAATGCGGGAAGAATCTCCCCTGCTGATTGGATACGCTCATGGCATCAAGATCAAAGCTTTCAAGGACAAGGAATATTGGAATTGTGGCTCATATAGATGCCGGCAAAACCACGGTGACAGAGCGTATACTCTTTTATACGGGCAAATTGTATAAGATGGGAGAGGTTCATGACGGCGAGGCGACAATGGACTGGATGCCTCAGGAGCAGGAACGAGGGATCACCATTACCTCCGCGGTGACCACGTGCACGTGGGCAAATCATGAAATACACATCATAGATACACCGGGTCATGTGGACTTTACCATGGAGGTGGAAAGGTCGCTGAGGGTATTGGACGGCGCCCTCGTTGTGTTTTGCGCCGTCGGCGGTGTTGAGCCCCAATCCGAGACAGTATGGCATCAGGCGGATAAACATGGAGTTCCCAAGATTGCTTTTATTAACAAGATCGATAGAATCGGTGCAGACTTTTTCGGTACCGTGCACACGATGGGAAAAAGATTTAATTCCATACCGCTTCTCATACAAATACCTTACGGGCAGGGTGAATACTTCCAGGGGGTGGTGGATCTGATAAAGCGGAAACTGATCACGTGGGATGACAGCACCTTGGGCGTGTCTTACACGTTATCGGATATTCCGGCTGATATTGTTTCTTCGGCGGAAGGGTACCGGGAAAAACTGATTGAGTCTCTCGCCGAGCTTGATGATACACTCGCAGAAAAATATCTTGAGGGACGGGAACTTTCGGTGAACGAAATAATGAAGGCGATCAGACTGGCAACGATCTCCCTGAAAGCGGTACCTGTGATGTGTGGCGCTGCATTAAAAAACAGGGGTATCCAGCCGGTACTGGATGCGGTTGTCAGCTTTCTTCCGTCACCGGAGGACATCCCGCCGGTCAGAGGTGTGAACCCGCACACTATGCAGGAAGAGGTACGGATGAGCAGCGAGAAGGAACCTCTTGCAGCTCTTGCATTTAAGGTGATGCAGGACGAAGGAAGAAAACTTACATATCTCCGGGTATATTCAGGACTCATAAAAGCAGGTGATGACATCTACAATGTGAGCATTAGAAAGAGGGAAAAAATTGCGCGACTCCTGAAAATGCATGCGAACAAGAGGGAGAGGATTGATAAGTGCGGCGCGGGAGATATCGTTGCGGTTGTGGGGCTCAAAGAAACCACTACGGGCAATTCCATATGTGATGAGTCTCATCCCATTCTCCTGGAGCCAATAGACTTTTATGAACCGGTAATAACCCAGGCTATTGAAGCCAAAACACCTGCAGATCAGGAAAAGTTGGCAGTCGCGTTAGTCAAGCTTGCTGAAGAGGATCCCACGATCAGAGTGAAGTATGAAGAGGAGACAGCCCAGACTGTGGTTTCGGGTATGGGAGAACTTCATCTGGAAATACTTATTGACAGGCTGAGAAGGGAGTTCAATGCCCACGTGAATGTAGGGAAACCCAGAGTAGTGTATCGAGAGACGATACAGAAAAGGGTTGAAGTTGAAGGGCGGTTTGACAAGGAGCTCGGCGAAAAAAGACATTTTGGTCATGTTCGATTGGTCCTTGAGCCGAGGGCAAGAGGAACCGGTGTCGAAATTGTCAAACAGATAGAGAAAACGGAAATACCCGATGAATTGTATGAAGCCATAGGAGAGGGTGTTCAGGAAGCGATGCTCAGTGGCATCATCAGCGGTTATCCCGTGGTTGATGTGACAGTGTTTATTGCGGGATGGTCTTTGAAGGAGGGGGAGTCCACACCGGTCGGTTATAAAATTGCTGCGTCTTCAGCGGTCAAAGAAGGGCTGTCACGGGCTGATCCTGTGATTCTCGAACCGATCATGATGGTGGATATTATTACACCCGGTGAATTTATGGGAGAGGTGATAGGTGATATCAACGCGAGGCGTGGGGAAATTCATGCCGTTGTTCCTAAAGGTGCGGTGAGTGAGATCAAGGCGAAGGTTCCCCTGAGAGCGATGTTCGGATATTCGACAGATCTCCGCTCCATAACTCAGGGAAGAGCAACATTTTCCATGCAGTTTCATGCATATGACAAAACATGATATGCGTAACCATTAGAGGAAATATTCCGGTGTCAGGAAACAGCCGGACTGGAGCAGGGTGAGTGTATGTCGCCTGTGTTGAAGGTGATAAAGTTTTTTGCGGTATTATACAGAGAACGTTTTTTTCAATTAGGGATGGTTACCCTGAGCGTTATTTTTCTCAGTTCCATGGGAGTGCTTTATTTTGAGCAAGCCAAGACAGAGTCCAATATTCAATCGATATGGGACGGTGTCTGGTGGGCGGTCGTGACTATGGGTACGGTTGGCTATGGCGACAAATATCCCATAACGCCCGGCGGCAGGATCGTTGCATTGATTTTGATATTCGCAGGTGTCGGCTTAATGTCTCTGTTTACGGCAACCATCGCCTCTATATTTGTCGAGAAAAAAATGAAGGAGGGGAAAGGGTTGGAAACGGTGAAAGAAAGAGATCACATCGTGATATGTGGCTGGAATCAATATACGGAAGAGGTTCTCGCAGGACTGACCACGTATGGTACCATGGAAGATACACACATCATTCTCATTAATGAACTTTCTGTCGACGACATTGATTCCCTCAAGCTGAAGTATAAAAAATATAATTTAAAATTTCTCAGGGGCGATTATGTTCACGAGGATGTCCTCATGCGGGCGAATGTGGTGAAAGCAAAATTTGTACTGATCATGGCTGATACCTCCGGGACCCATTCCAGGGACAGAAGTGATGAGAGAACAACACTGGCAGCCCTTACGGTAAAATCTATAGCTCCCAATGTGAAAACGGTAGCTGAAATTCTGGATAGCGGGAATAAACAGCATCTGAGAAGAGCGAACGTCGATGACATTATTGTCAGGGGAGAACATGTTGGCTCAATTCTGGCCAGTGCGATCAACTCTCCCGGTCTGCCGAGCATTTTTTCCAATCTATTGTCTTTAGGCGAAACAAACAAGTTGTGGAGGGTCGATATCCCGAGAAATTTCGTCGGTAAGACATTTAAGGAATTGTCGGAGTTTTATAGGGAAAAACATCATGCGATTCTCATTGGGTTTCTCATGGAAAAAAAGGCGATGAAACTGGAAGATATTTTGTCAGACGACACATCCGTTATCGACACGTTCATCAAGGAAAAACTCAGAGAATCGAAAAAAGATCTCTATTACAAGAGGGAAGAAAAGCAGTTTTTGATAAATCCTGATGACAACTACATTATTGGTGCGGACACATATGCGGTAATACTTTCAAAAGGAATTCTCAGGAAGCATCACTGAGTAAGCGAACGGGCTTTTGCGAAGTCAGAGTGAATGCGTGAGGTGCACATGATGGATGAGGAAGTATTGTTTCTTAAAGATATCGCACTGTTCAAGGATTTACCGGATGACAAGTTAGGTAAGGTGATAAGTATAGTGCGTAAAGTGACTTTTCGCGAAAATGAAATTATCATGCAGGAGGGTGATGTGGGAGATACCATGTACATCATCCTGGACGGGACGGTGGAAGTGGCCAAGAGTCTCGTCCTGGGTAATCTGGATGATGAATCCACTGAGAAAAATAAGGTATTCACAAGATTGAGCGGGAAACATCATGCCGTGTTCGGCGAAATAGCTCTTCTCGAGGAATCAAAGAGAACGGCCACGATCAAGGCGGTGACGGACTGTCTGATGTATGAAATGAAAAAAGATGATTTCCTGAACCTGGCTGCAAAGGATTATGAACTGGGTTACAGAATTTTGCTGAATCTTTCGAGGATTGTAAGTGCGAGGCTGAGAAAAGCTGATGAAGATACCGTAAAATTATCCACCGCCCTCAGTATTGTATTACAAGAAACGTAACACCTGTATAAAGAATCTGACCCAATGACGGAAATGGTAATGGGGAAAAGATCTCACAAGAAAAAATCAGCCATTCCTCTGCTTAATAAAGACAAGTTGCTGGAAAGTATTTTTCGCATCAGCTCATTACTCACGGCGCCATCTAACGTGGACCAGATTCTGGCAAAAATTCTGGATGAGGTTATTGAAACGATCGGTTTCGACATGGGAATAATCCGTCTTTTTGATGAATCGAAACAGTACCTGGAAACAAAGGTTGTGAAGAATTACAGCCCGGAAGAGAGGGAAACGGCATTTTCTGTTTCCCTCAATATATACGAACACGATTGTCTTTCCACGAAGGTTGCGAAATCCGGACAACCGATTGCCATTGAGAATGCGGCGATCGATTCACGAATCACCGATACTGATCGTATGCTGACGAAGATTTACAACAAGGGATCGATAGTGTGTGCACCCCTCAACATTGGTGATGATGTGATTGGAACTATTGCCGCCTGGTGTAAAAAAGAAACGACGTTCTTTCCGGAAGAGATAAATCTTTTCTTAACCTTTGCGAGTCAGATGAGCATTGTCATTCACAACATAAGGCTTTTTGAAACAAACGCGGAAAAGATTCGTCAGCTGATGATCCTCCAGGAGGCCGTTTCTGAGATAAATATAAGTCGTGTTCTTGACAACCGCATCCTCGATATTCTCAGCAAGAGTGCTCTTAAAATTGCAATGGCGGACAGGGTTCTTATCTATTTCCTTGATATAGAGAAAGATCGATGTTTGATTACTGAAGGGGGCAAAGTATTCATTGAAGAGAAAAAGGCATACGATGACAAGATCGGTTCGAGTATTGTCAGGCAGTCGATAGATGAAAATGTCATGATGGTTCACCATAATGACCCTCATACTTCTGTCTTCAGCCCGGTTTATGATGGTTGTACTTCAGAAATCGCGTTCCCTCTCAATATTAAAGACAAATTTAAGGGGGCTCTTTACCTGGCAAAACGAACAGGGGGTTATTCTCAGGATCAAATCCATATTCTCGATATCCTTGTGAAAAATGCCGTAACCTCTTACGAAAATATGATTATGCACTCAATTCTCTCATTCGAGGCGAAAACACTGAAGACAGAGGTTGAAAAGCTTAAGGAGAGAGAAGATTTGCTGTTGGGTTTTCACAATATTCTCGGCAGGTCCAAAAAGATGATGGGGATATTTCATGTCATTGAAGAAGTTGCTTCCCACAATACAAATATTCTGGTTCAGGGAGAAAGTGGTACCGGAAAGGAATTGATAGCCCGTGCCATTCACCGGCAAAGCAACAGACATGCGAAATCCTTTGTGGATGTGAACTGTGCCGCCATTCCGGGAACTCTCCTGGAAAGTGAACTTTTCGGGTATGAGGCGGGAGCGTTTACCGATGCAAAAAAGAGGAAGATAGGCCTCCTGGAGTATGCCAACGGGGGCACCATGCTGCTGGACGAAGTGGGTGACATGAGCATACAGCTCCAGGTGAAATTTTTAAGAATGCTTGAGAACGGATACATCAGAAGACTGGGAGGCACGGAGAATATTCCTATCGATGTCCGATTCATATTTTCGACGAACAGAGACCTTTCTCAAATGGTGAACCAGGGTTCCTTTCGTGAAGATCTCTATTACAGAATCAGTGTTGTTCCCGTAACAATTCCCCCGCTGCGAGAGAGAGGAGAAGACGTGATTCTTTTAGCGCGTCATTATATTGACGAATTTAATAAGAAATTAGGGAAGAAGGTGAGAGGATTCAATAAGGAAGCCGAGCAGCTCTTGAAGACATATCACTGGCCCGGGAATGTGAGGGAGTTAAAAAACATTATTGAGCGGGTGATGATTATACAAAAAGGTGTTACCACCATCACCCAGGATGATCTTCCTTTGGAAATAAAAGGAACCCCCAATCAGCAATTCCTGAAGATTGAAATTGAAAAATTTATCCCACAGATGTCCTCCGGTGAGTTCGACTATACACGTCTTACAGAAAAAATTATGAATGATATCAAAGAGAAAATCCTCGAAAGCGCCTTAGAAATGAGCGGTGGCAACAAAACTGCGGCAGCCCGTCATTTATCAATTTCCCGTTACAAGTTTATTCGTGAGCGGAAAAAACTCAACAGGCATGTTAATTAACTGACTAGCGTGACCGTGCAATTATCGCACAAGTCGTTCTATATCCGCACAATTGATGAATCCCACATACTATGGCTACTCCCGAATATGGAATCATAAATGGTGTGCGGATGCCGCACGATTTATTCTTTCCATGAGATCAGGGCACCTTGCCGATTTCCCGCATATTCAGTAACATTGGGTAAAATAACCGCAATAATTAATCCTAACATAAAGAATATATTAATGAATATCTGACTCCCCACCGCACGTATCTCAATGGAGCGGCAACGAGAGGATATTGGCATTCATTTTGCTTATATTCATTGTCATAGAGACCCCTGAAGGACATAAGAAACCTTTGGGAATGAAAGCAAAGAGGACAAGCATGAAAGGCAGGCCTCAGGGGTCTCTTTAAGAAGGTCATTATATAAACTGTATAGATGCTGATTGAATGAAAGGGGAGGGGAAGGAACTCGGCGTATCTCTCGGAAAGAAAGAAGAAGAAAAATCGGTTAAGAAATCAGAAAACGGCGAATTTGGGTTTGTATACGAGTTTTTCATATCAGAAATCAGCGGCATTGAGGAAGAGTTAAAAAAAACAAAAACACGACAAGAAAAAAGGAAAGATGATCTTATCGATCAGAGCCAAACTTTTTTTCTCCCTGATTTCTTTCACCACGAGTAGTAGTTCCGCCGACGTTGGATCAACTGAATAATTTTAAATCGGTGGATGGTTTCCTTTCCCTCCTTTGCCATCCACCGACCCCCTCATCAGATAAACTGAATGGGGGGTAGCATTCATGAACCTCTCGGTCTTTACACTTCCGGATGGTTGATTTCGCATTGAAGTCGCCATCCTTTTTTTATCAATAAGAAAGAGATCAGGAAATCTTATTCTTGTAGATCATCAAACGTTAAATCTGAAGTAGGCGATATCCCCATCGGACAGGATGTAGTCTTTTCCTTCCGCGCGGATGAGACCCGATTCTCTTGCCTTCGACATACTTCCCACAGTGATAAATTCATCGAAGTTGATAATTTCCGCCCGGATAAAGCCCCTTTCCATATCGCTGTGAATTTTGCCTGCTGCGGCAGGTGCCCTGGTTCCGCGGGGAATTGTCCAAGCCCTGAGTTCCGGACCGACGGTCGTATAGAAAGTTATTAAGCCGAGAAGATCGTATCCTTCACGGATAAGTTTTTGAAGACCTGATTCCTGAAGACCGAGATCGCTGAGGAATTCTCTTTGTTCTTCTTGGGAAAGTTCCGCAATTTCAGCTTCAATGTCGCCGCAGATCACGATTACCTTTAATCCTTCTTTCTGAGCGATATCTTTGATCTTTTGAATGTAATCTCCATTTGTCTTCAGGATCATCTCACTGACGTTTGCCACATATAAAATCTTCTTCGCGGTGAGGAGGTGGAGTTCGTTGATTGTGGTTTTTTCCTCTTCTGTCAAGGTGATACTGCGCGCGGGAGTACCCTTGCCAAGGGCATCTCTAAGGTGGATGCATATTTCAAATTCTTTGCGGGCGTGTTTGTCCCCGGATTTTGCCAACCGCTCAATTTTCGTCATTCTCTTTTCGAGTGTTTCCAGATCTGCCATGAGCAGTTCCGTGTGTACTATCTCTATATCCCGGGCAGGTTCGACGGGACCGTATATATGCACAACGGAGGGATCGTCAAAACAACGCACGATATGTACCACCGCATCAACTTCTCTGATATGTCCCAGGAATTTGTTTCCCAGACCCTCTCCCCGGCTTGCTCCCTTCACGAGTCCGGCAATATCGAGGAATTCCATGGTGGTACAGGTGACCTTGGGAGGTTTTATGATTTGAGCGATCTTTGCCAGTCGCTCGTCCGGAACGGGAACGATCCCGATATTGGGGTTGATGGTACAGAAGGGGTAATTGGCAACCTCTGCACCTGCGGCTGTCAGGGCATTGAAAATGGTTGATTTTCCAACATTGGGAAGACCTATGATACCGCACCTGAAGCCCAAGACATGCTCCTTTACGAGAGGATCGGCTGTGACAGGTTTGCTCTCTTTATTCGGGGATTATATAGACAGGTGAAACAATGTCAAGATCTTCTCCACGCACAGATATGAAACACAGAATAACCCTTCATGAGCATGAGTTCAAGTATTGCGAATGTTTTCGATCGTCTCGGAATTATCTTCCTCAGTTGATTGGGGAGATGTCCTTTCGTTGTATTGGTTCATTGCTGCCTGAATGCCTGAGGTGACTATTTTTGATACTGCTTCACTTGCATTTGTCAGGATATCGGGTAATAAATCCATTTCATCTTTCGTGAAAGGGTCAAGGACATAGTCCTCCGTGAACGTTTTATCGACGGGCTTTCCGATCCCCAGCCTGACCCTGATAAATTCAGAACTGTCTAAAGATTCTATTATGGAGATTAATCCCTTGTGTCCTCCATGGCCTCCCCCTGCCTTCAGGCGGATTGTTTTGAACGGCAGATCAAGGTCATCGTGAATGATTATAATATCTTTAATGTCATTCTTAAAGTAGTCCATCAAGTATTTCACCGCCGTGCCGCTGAGATTCATGTAGGTCTGGGGTTTTGCGAGCAGTACCGGGATATCCCCAATCCTGCCCTTTCCGAAAAAGGAATTAAATCCTCTGGAATTCGCGGTAACGTGGAGTTCGGAAGCTAACGCATCGAGGACCAGGAACCCAATATTATGTCTTGTGAATTGGTACTTCACTCCTGGGTTTCCCAAACCGATTATCAACTTCAAGCGGGAACCTCTTTATACTGCGGGTGACATCTCCCCTTCAGGTTTCCTGTTCTGAAGGCTCTTGTTCTTCTTCCTTGACCGGGTGAAGGGGAACTTTTGCGCTTGTCACCGTCGCAATAACGGTGTCATCATGATCGAGAAAAGCTACCCCCTCCATACGCAATAAATCCTGGACCTTCATGGCATCACCGATTCCGAGTCCGGTGACGTCAACTTCGATAAACTCAGGGAGTACTGCGGGAAGACACGAGACCTTCAAATCTCTCTTCAGGTGGTGCAGTTCACCCCCGCTTTCAGTGCCCTTGGGCGTTCCGGTGAGATGAATGGGAATATC
>Ga0194112_10000562_pt1 | contig 54228 bp, 49 predicted proteins | sample TA2MahC400mmetaG_FD_146191 | JGI IMG/M metagenome (GOLD analysis project Ga0194112, IMG submission 146191) | Freshwater microbial communities from Lake Tanganyika, Tanzania - TA2015016 Mahale Deep Cast 400m | ecosystem: Environmental > Aquatic > Freshwater > Lake | place: Tanzania: Lake... | reverse complement strand
TGCCCCCCCTTGGGTTTCGGGGCAGGGCGGCCCGGTTCCGGGCCGCCTTTTGTGTCAGAAGAAGCCGAGCTTCTTGGGGCTGTAGCTGACCAGCATGTTCTTGGTCTGCTGGTAGTGGTCCAGCATCATGCGGTGGTTTTCGCGCCCGATGCCCGACTGCTTGTAGCCGCCAAAGGCCGCATGGGCGGGATAGGCGTGGTAGCAGTTGGTCCAGACGCGGCCCGCCTGGATGGCGCGGCCGAAGCGGTAGCAGGTGTTGGCATCGCGCGACCACACGCCCGCGCCCAGGCCATAGAGCGTGTCGTTGGCGATCGACAGCGCCTCGTCATGGTCCTTGAAGGTGGTCACGGACACGACCGGCCCGAAGATCTCCTCCTGGAAGACGCGCATCCTGTTGTGGCCCTTGAGGACCGTGGGCTTGATGTAATAGCCGCCCGACAGCTCGCCCCCGTGATCGGCCGCCTCGCCCCCCGTCAGCACCTCGGCGCCTTCCTTGCGGCCGATGTCGAAGTAGGACAGGATCTTCTCCTTCTGCTCGGAGGAGGCCTGCGCGCCGATCATGGTGGCGCTGTCGCGCGGGTCGCCCTGCACGATCGCCTCGACGCGCTTGAGCGCGCGCTCCATGAAGCGGTCATAGATCTTCTCGTGGATCAGCGCGCGCGACGGGCAGGTGCAGACCTCGCCCTGGTTCAGCGCGAACATCACGAAGCCCTCGATCGCCTTGTTGAAGAAGTCGTCGTCCTCGCGGCACACATCCTCGTGGAAGATGTTGGGCGACTTGCCGCCCAGTTCCAGCGTCACCGGGATCAGGTTCTCCGAGGCATACTGCATGATCAGCCGGCCGGTGGTGGTTTCCCCCGTGAAGGCGATCTTGGCGATGCGCGGGTTCGAGGCCAGCGGCTTGCCCGCCTCCAGGCCAAAGCCGTTGACGACGTTCAGAACGCCCGGCGGCAGCAGGTCGCCGATCAGGTCCATGAAGACCATGATGCCGGCTGGGGTCTGCTCGGCCGGCTTCAGCACCACGCAGTTGCCCGCGGCCAGCGCCGGGGCCAGCTTCCAGCAGGCCATCAGCAGCGGAAAGTTCCACGGGATGATCTGGCCCACGACGCCCAGGGGCTCGTGGAAGTGATAGGCGATCGTGTCGTGGTCGATCTCGCTGATCCCGCCCTCCTGCGCGCGCAGGACGCCCGCGAAGTAGCGGAAATGGTCCACCGCCAGCGGCAGGTCGGCGGCCATGGTTTCGCGGATCGGCTTGCCGTTGTCCCAGGTCTCGGCCGTGGCCAGCAGCTCGAGGTTCTGCTCCATCCGGTCCGCGATCCTCAGAAGGATGTTCGAACGCTCGGTGGTCGAGGTGCGGCCCCAGGCGTCCCTGGCCTTGTGGGCGGCATCCAGCGCGGCCTCGATGTCGGCGGCGTTCGAGCGGGCGATCTCGCCGATGCCCTGGCCGGTGATGGGGGTCGTGTTGACGAAGTACTGGCCCGACTGGGGCGCCACCCACCGGCCGCCGATGAAGTTGTCATAGCGGCTGGCAAAGGGCATCACGCCCACGCCCTTGAATTCATGCGTCTGGTCGTTCGGCATCGGTTCCTCCTCTGGATGCGGTCCCGGAACTCCCCCTCCGGGCATGGCCGAAAGGTCGGGCCCTTCGCGATTCGCTGCAACGGGGGATTCAGGGCGCAGCGCCAAAGCTGTCTCGGGCGCGAGACAGTCGCCCGCCCTTCTCGGTGATGGACAGCCGCGCCATGCGCCGGTACATCGTCGCCCGCCCGATCCCCAGCGCCCGCGCCGCACGCGACACGTTGCCCTCCGCCCGCGCCAGAGCCCGCACCACCGCCGCGCGCTCCGCCCGGTCGAACCCGCCCAGATCGTCCTGCCGCCCCAGAAGATCGGCCGCCGGCCGCGGACGGATCGCCCCCTCGCGCTCCAGACCCAGAACACGCCGCGCCGCCCGCGTCGCACCAACCGCAAGGTCGTTGCGGTCAACCGCCAAAAGAACCGCCTGGTCACCATGCTCGTCCGAGGCCACGACGATCCGCGCCTGCGGAAAACTCGACCGGAAAAACACCGCCTCGATGGTCCGGGCCGTCTGCGCCACCTGCGCCGAGATCAGCCGGTTGTAACGCTCGGTCTGGTCGGCCCGCGCGCTGCTGACGTCCAGCGCCGCCAGCAGCCGCCCGTCCGGCCCCCAGATCGGGGCGTCCATGCAGGACATGCCCGTGTTGAGGGTGCGGAAATGTTCGTCCCTGTGGATGGTGACCTGGCGCCCCTCGGCCAGGCAGGTGCCGATGCCGTTGGTGCCCTGCGCCCCCTCCGACCAGTCCGCCCCCTGCCACAGCCCCCACTCGCGGAACTGGGCCGCATCGCCGTCCGAAACCCGCTGGTCAAGCACCACGCCATGCGCGTCAGTCAGCAGGACGTTGCAGCCCGACAAGCCGACAAGGTTGTAAAGCTGGTCAAGTTGCGGGGCCGCGACATGCAGAAACCCCGCCATGGCCTCGTGCCGCTTTGCCAGTTCGGCCGCGGACAAGCGGTCGGGCCTGCGGCGATCGGCCGGGTCCAGCCCGTGCTTCATCATCGAACGGCGCCAGGATGCCGCAAGGGCCGAGGTCGCGGATTTCGACTGCGATTGCTCGGCCACCAGATCTGCGTGGCTGCGCTGCGTCATGATTCCTCCCATGATGCGGCCAGTCTAGCAGAGTTGCTTGCAGGACACGGTTACGACTTTCGTCGGCATCCGTCCTGCACATCGCCCGTCCCGGAACGCCTTCATGAACCGGCCCTGCGGTCCCGACGTCAGCGAACCGGGCCGACCGGCTTGATCACCCCGTCCTCGATCCGGTCGCCGCCGCCGTCCGGAAAGGCGGGGGTGCTGCCCATGCTGCCCGAAGGCGAGGCCATGCGCGGCTGGTAGGGCGGCAGGTCGGCCCCGTCGCGATACAGCAGCGACTGCCCCTTGTGGAACAGGTGCAGCGCCTGCGGATCCGCCGACAGGCGGACACGCCGCCCGTTCAGGCCCGGATGGATGCCCGGCAACTTGGCGATGATCGGCGCCGTTTCGGCATTGGTGCCGAAATACAGCAGCGTCACCTCGCCCAAGGCCTCGGTCAGGTCCACCGTGCCCTCGAAGACCGAGGCGCCGCCGTCTTCGCGCATGTCTTCGGGGCGAACGCCCAGATTGACCTCCATCCCCTCGTCCCCCGGGCGCGTCGGGATGGCGACCTGCGCCTCGAGGCCGCCGTCAAGGGTCACGGTGGTCATGGGGCCGGTCGCTTTCACGCGGCCGGGCAGCAGGTTCATGGCCGGGCTGCCGATGAACTGGGCCACGAACTCGTTCACGGGCCGCTCGTAGAGTTCCAGCGGCGCACCGACCTGCGCGATGCCGCCCCCGGCCAGCACCACGATGCGGTCGGCCAGTGTCATCGCCTCGGTCTGGTCATGGGTCACATAGATCATCGTGCGGTCGGGCATTGAGGCCTTGAGCTGCGCGATCTCGATCCGGGTCGCCACCCGCAGCGCCGCGTCCAGGTTCGACAGCGGCTCGTCGAACAGATAGACCTTGGGATCGCGCACGATGGCGCGGCCGATGGCCACCCGCTGACGCTGTCCGCCCGACAGCGCCTTGGGCAGCCGGTCCAGATAGGGGGTCAGCTGCAGCATCTTGCCCGCCCGGTCCGTGGCCGCGCGGATCTGGTCCTTGGACTGGCCCGCGATCTTCAGCGCGAAGGCCATGTTGTCGCGGACTGTCATGTGCGGATAAAGCGCATAGGACTGGAACACCATCGCGATCCCGCGCTGGCTGGGCGGGATATCGTTCATCACCTGCCCGTCGATCTCCAGGGTTCCCCCGGTGATCTGTTCCAGTCCTGCGATCATGCGCAGCAGGGTGGACTTGCCACAGCCGCTGGGGCCGACGAAGACGATGAATTCGCCCGAGGTGATGGTCAGGTCGATGTCGCGCAGCACATCCACGTCGCCATAGGACTTGGCGACATTCGTCAGTCTCAGATCGGCCATGGCCGTGTTCCTCCCCTTATCCCTCGATGATCTGAACCTGCCAGGGCCGCAGCCCCGCCACCTCGTCGCCGGACAGGTTGGCGCGGATCAGCAGGCTTTGCTTGGCATCCGTACGGCGAAAGGACAGCACCGGACCTTCCGCCGTGATGTCGGTCATGTCGCCGCCGCGCAGGGCGCTGTGCTTGCGGCGCAGGCCGATGGCCCAGCGGTAATGATGCAGCATCGACTGTGCATCGGCCTCTTGCGCGACAACCGTGCGTTGCAGATGCGCGTGCGGCACCGGCAGCCAGGGCTGGCTGGTCGAGAAGCCGCCGTTCACGCCCATGTCCCAGACCATCGGCGTGCGGCAGCCGTCGCGGCCCTTGAATTCGGGCCAGAACTCGATCCCATAGGGGTCGCGCAGGTCCTCGAACGACAGGTCCGCCTCGGGCAGGCCCAGTTCCTCGCCCTGGTACAGGCAGACCGAGCCGCGCAGGCACATCAGCACCGTGACATAGGCCTTGGCCGCCAGATCCGGCAGGTTCCAGCGGCTGATGTGGCGCACCACGTCATGGTTCGACATGGCCCAGCAGGGGCGGGCATTGGGCGCGATCTCGTGCAGCTTTTGGAACACCTCGACGATCCGTGACACGGGCAGATCGTCGCCCGACAGGAAGTCGAAGACATAGGACATCTGCACCCGGCCCGGCTGGCCCGTATATTCCTCCAGCAGTTCCAGCCCGCGCTCGCTGTCCCCGATCTCTCCGACCACGGCGGCGCCATAAGGGACGACCGCCTGGTGGAAGCGCTCAAGAAAGGCCAGGTTCTCGGGCTGGGACTTGGAGAACCGGTGGCTCTGGTGGTTGTAGGGGTTCACGGCAGGCGCGGTGTCCGTCTTGCGCAGTTCGGGCGCGAGGGGCGGGTTGTCGCGCAGCTGGGCGTCGTGGAAATAGAAGTTGATCGTGTCCAGGCGAAAGCCGTCCACGCCCTTTTCCAGCCAGAAGCGCGCCATTTCCAGCAGCGCGTCCTGCACCGCCATGTTGTGGAAGTTGAGGTCCGGCTGCGAGGTCAGAAAGTTGTGCAGGTAATACTGCTCGCGCCGCGCATCCCAGTGCCAGGCGCTTCCGCCAAAGATCGACAGCCAGTTGTTCGGCGGGGTCCCGTCGGGCTTGGGGTCGGACCAGACATACCAGTCGGCCTTGGGATTGTCGCGGCTGGCGCGGCTTTCCTTGAACCAGGGGTGCTGGTCCGAAGTGTGCGACATCACCAGGTCGATCATGACCTTCAGTCCCAGCTCGTGCGCGCTTTGCACCAGCCAGTCGAAATCCTCCATCGTCCCGAAGATCGGGTCGATGCCGCGATAGTCGCTGACATCATATCCGAAGTCCTTCATCGGAGAGGTGAAGAAGGGCGAGATCCAGACCGCATCCACACCCAGGGAGGCGACATAGGGCAACCGTTGCGCGATCCCGGCCAGATCGCCGGTGCCGCTGCCCGTCGTGTCCTGGAAGCTGCGCGGATAGATCTGGTAGATGATCCCGCCCTTCCACCAGTCCGTCGTCATTTCGTTCAATTCATCCACCTTTCACCGACCCGGCCAGCAATCCGCGGACCAGGTATTTCTGCATCGCGAAGAACACGAGCAGGGGAACGGCTATCGAGATGAAGGCGGAAGTTGCAAGGATTTCCCATTCACCTCCGCGCGATCCCATCAGTTCGCGCAGAAGGCCGGTCATGACCAGCTGTTCGCGGGTATTGCCCAGGAACACCGTGGCCACCAGCAGGTCGTTCCAGACCCACAGGAACTGAAAGATGGCAAAGCTGGCCAGCGCCGGAAAGGACAGGGGCAGGATGATGCGGCGAAAGATCTGGAACTCGGTCGCGCCGTCGACGCGGGCTGATTCGATGATCTCGCGCGGCAACCCGACCATGTAGTTGCGCAGGAGATACACCGCCAGCGGCAGGCCAAATCCTGTATGCGCCAGCCAGATTCCCAGATAGCCCTTGCCGATGCCCAGGTCGTTGTGCAGCCTGAGCAGCGGGATCAGCGCCACCTGCAACGGCACGACCAGAAGTCCCACGACCGCCGCCGTCAGCAGCGCGCGACCCGGAAACTGCATCCAGGCCAGGGCATAGGCGGCAAAGGCCGCGATCAGGATCGGGATCACGGTGGCCGGGATCGTCACCGTCATCGTGTTCATGAAGGCGCGCCCCAGCCCGCCGGCCGTCAGCACGCGGTTGTAGTTTTCCGTCGTGAAGCTGGCCGGCGACACGGTTGTTGTAAATATCCGTTCGCCCCGCGACATCTCGAAGGGCTGGGGCGAGGTCATGCGATAGCTGCCGTCCTCGGCGACGGTCAGGCTGACGCCGTCGCCCAGGTCGGCCGTGTCGCCCGGCTGATACTGCGCCGGTGCCCGCGCGCCCGTGCCCCAGGCGCGCAGGGTCTGGGCGCCTTCCAGCGCGCTGCCCTCGATCACGTAAAGCCCGTCCTGCTGCACCTGGTCATCCGCGGTACCCGATCGGACAAAGCCCGTCTGCTCGGACCCCGAAAAGGATTGCCACCAGCCCGAGCTGGCGATCTGGTCGCGGTCGCGGAAGGACGACACGAACAGCCCCAGCGTCGGGATCGTCCAGATCAGCACCAGCAGAAAGGCCGCGATGTTGACCGCCCAGGCCAGGGAGGATTTCTGTCCAGCCATTCCTTCCATCAGCGGACCTCCTTGCGGGCGTTCCAGATATTCCAGACCATGATCGGCGTGACCAGGATCATCAGCACGATGGCAATGGCCGAACCGCGCCCGTAATCCGGCGTGCCGCGGAACATCCAGTCATACATGAGGTTCGCCAGCACCTGCGTGCCCCACTGCCCGTTGGTCATGACAAAGACGATGTCGAAGACCTTCAGCACGACGATGGTGATGGTGGTCCAGACGACGGCGATAGTGCCCATGATCTGCGGCACCTTGATCTTGAAGAAGACCTGCAGGGGGCTGGCGCCGTCCAGGATGGCGGCCTCGATTGTTTCCTCGGGGATGCCGCGCAGGGCGGCGGACAGGATCACCATGGCAAAACCCGTCTGGATCCAGACCAGCACGATCATCAGGAAGAAGTTGTTCCAGCCGGGCAGCGTCAGCCAGATCTGCGGCTCTCCGCCGAACTGCGTGACGATCCAGTTCAGAAGGCCGATCTGCGTCTCGCCCGAGGCGCGGTATTCATAGATGAACTTCCAGATGACGCCTGCGCCGACAAAGCTGATGGCCATGGGCATGAAGATCAGCGACTTGCCGATGTTGCCCCACCTGATCCGGTCGGTCAGCTGCGCCGCCAGCAGGCCGAACAGCGTGGCCAGCGCCGGCACGACCAGCAGCCACAGCATGTTGTTCAGCATCGATTCGCGGAACTTGGCGTCGCGCATGAGCCAGGTGTAGTTGTCCGTGCCCACGAAACGCGTCCCGTTCGAATTGAACAGCGACCGCCAGAAGCTGTCCAGCACGGGATAGACCAGGTACATGGTCAGAAAGATCAGCGCGGGGCCCAGGAACAGCCAGGGACGGATCTGGTTCGCGCGGCGGATGTTCTGTCCCGCATTGGCGCCCCGGGGCGGATATATTCGGTCCAGCAGCCAGTTCGACCCCCAGAACCAGGCCACGCAGCCGAATACGCCGATGGCGATCGTGCTGACGGCCAGCCAAAGCAGTTCCATCCCTTGTCCCCCCTCGTGACGTCCTGGCGCGCAGCGTGCCTTGCCGCGGCGCGCCCTTGCCTGTTCCGGTCTAGTCCAGCGAGGACCAGGTCTGCTGGATCTGGTCAGCCACGTCCTGCGCCGAGGCGCCGCCGACAAAGTCGACCATGCCGGTCCAGAAGGCGCCTGCGCCCACCGCACCCGGCATCAGGTCAGACCCGTCAAAGCGGAACACCGTGGCGTCCAGCAGGATCTGGCCCATGCGGCGCACCGTCTCGTCGCCATAAGCGTCGGGATTGGCGCCGGTATGGGGGGTCACGAAACCCTGCTGGGCCATCCAGACCTCGTGGGCGGCAGGGGTCTTGAGGAACTCGACAAAGGCCATCGCCGCCGGGTTGTCCGACAGGACCGCGAACATCGTGCCCCCGCCCAGCACGGGCTGGCCCAGGTCGCCGCTTTCGGGGGCGGGCATGTAGAAGAAGTCGGCATCCTCGCCCACGACCGTGCCGTCCGGGAAGAAGGTCGGGATAAAGCTGGCCTGCCGATGCATGTAGCAGGCCGGAGGGCTGCCGAACAGGCCGGCGGGGCTTTCGCGGAAATCCGTCGCGGTGACCGATCCCGTGCCGCCGGCGACGAAATCGGGATTCTTGGCGAACCAGCCGAACTCCTCGATCGCGGCCACGACCTTGGGATCGTTGAACGGCATCTGGTTGGTGACCCAGGCGTCATAATCCTCGGGCGTGGCGGTGCGCAGCATCAGGTCCTCGACCCAGTCGGTCGCGGGCCAGCCCGTCGCGCCGCCCGATCCCAGGCCGATGCACCAGGGCGTCTCGCCTTCCTCGGCGATCTGTTCGGTCAGGGCCTTCAGTTCCTCGTAGGTTTGCGGGATCTCGTATCCGGCATCCTCGAAATTCTCGGGCACGTACCAGACCAGCGACTTGACGTCGGCCTTGTAGGGGAACGCGAACAGTTGCTCGGTCCCGTCCTGGCCCGCATAGGTGCCCAGCGCTTCCCAGCTTTCGCCGGCGGCATAGTTCTCGCGCAGCCATTGGGCCGTTTCCTCGCCCAGGGGCCGCAGAAAGCCCTTTTCGGCCAGGTCGGCCGCCAGGCCGGGCTGCGGAAACACGGCGACGTCAGGCGGCGATCCCGCCTCGGTGTCGATGACGATCTGCTGTTCGAAACTGTCCGAGCCGGAATAATTGGCCTGCGCCCCGGTCGCATCGTTGAAATAGGCAATGACCGAGGCAAACAGTTCCTGGTCGCCCCCCAGCCAAGGGCCCAGGATGTTGAAGCTCTGCCCTTCCAGATCCGGATGGGCGGCGGCGAACTCCTCGAGGCTGGTCCAGTTGATGCGGTCGTCGCTGCCCGGCTCGATCACCAGCTGGGCCTGGGCCATTCCGGCGCTCAGGCCGATGATGGCCGCGGTCGTGAACAAGGTTGTCTTCAAGTCGTCCTCCCTGAAAAACGGGCCTTTGTGCCCGGACGTTAACGCGAACCTCTGCCAGATCGTCTGGATCTGTCAAAAGAATATCACTCCCACTCCAGTTCCTTGTAGGCGGCAGTTGCATTCCGGGCCACGGTTGCATCAAAGGCGTTCCAGTGCCCCTTGTGGTCCTCCAGATCGCTGGCGATCAGCGGCACCGCCAGGGACATCGGTGCCCCGTCGTCGATGCGGCGGCGCGTCCGGTCGGCCAGTTCCGCCAGGAAATCCTGCTGCCGTCCGATCGCCTCGGCCCATGACGCGCTGACATCGCCATGCCCCGGCACGATCAGGCGCGCCTCCGCCAGCGGCGTATCGTCCATCCAGTCCAGCCAGCCCCGCAGCGATCCGTCCACCACCGGAGTCAGGTCGCGGAACACCAGGTCGCCGGCAAAGGCGGTGCCGGTCACCTGGTCCAGCACCGTCAGGTCGTTGTCGGTATGGGCGGGCGGCCACGCCGTCAGCGACAGGACGCGCCCGCCCAGATCGATCGTCGCCTGATCCTGGACCACCCGGTCGGGCGGCACGATCGTCGTACCGATCCATTCCGGCGGCTCATACAGGCGGGCCAGGTTTTCAAGATAAACGGGTCCGCGGCTTTCCAGCGCGCCGGGCAGCGCATGGTGGCCCCAGATGCGCGCACCTGCCTCGGCCATGACCGAGGCGCCGAACACGTGGTCGGGATGCATGTGCGTCAGGACCAGGTCCGAAACGGGCTTGTCGGTCAGCCGCCGGATGGCGACATACAGCGCCTGCCCCTCGGCCCGGCTGACGCCGGCGTCGATCACGCCGACGCTGTTCTCGCCCACCACGACGCCAAGGTTCGCGATGCGCCCGTCCCTCGTGTCCTCCATCTGCACGGTCTGGCCCAGATGCACGTGGACACCCGGCGCCACCTCGCGCAGCTCGGCCGCGGGCAGATCGTCGCCGGCCCGGCAATCAGGCCTGCCGCCCTGCAGATCTGGGTGCCGCGCAAGCCAGGCCGCGGCGATTCGCGGCGCCCCGGCCTGACACGCGTGCTGTGTCGCCGCATCACCCTGCGGCAACAGGATCGTCCCGCATTGCTGCGGCTGCGTGGCCAGGCAGACACTCACGATCAGGTGAAACATGCCGGTATTGTCCCTCGAATGCTTGGATGCCGGCCACGGCTTTCGGTTTTACGACCTTTGTCGGGTTGATTCATCCTGCCCCTGAACTACATTCAAATCCAGTCGCCTTCTGATCCCTGGCGCAAACGGCATGTAGGAGGAGCTCACATGGCCTGGACGAAACCCACCCTGACCGAAATTGCCTGCGGCATGGAAATCAACATGTACGCGCCGGCCGAGGACGAACCCGTCCTGTTCTGAGCCTTGTCAGACAGGCAAGGTTGCGGCCCCGTCCGAAGTCTCGGACGGGGCCTTTTCGTCAGGAAGACGCAATGCGGATCATCATTCTGGGCGCAGCTGCCGGCGGCGGCCTGCCGCAATGGAACTGCGGCTGCGGCAATTGCGACGCAGCCCGTGCGGGTCGTATCCCGCCGCTGACCCAAAGCTCGATCGCGGTCAGCGCAGACGGGCGGGATTGGGCCATCCTGAACGCATCACCTGATATTCGCGTCCAGATGGCGGCGACGCCGGCGCTGCATCCGACCGGCCCGCGCGACATGCCGCTGCGCTCGGTACTGGTGACGAACGGCGACATCGACCATGTGGCCGGGCTGCTGACCCTGCGCGAAAGCCAGGCGTTCACGCTCTTTGCCACCGCCGCCATCCACGAGGCGCTGGCGGCGAACCCGATGCTGGCGGCGGTCAATGCGGACCTGGTGCCGCGGCGGACGGTGGCGCTGGACCAGACGATCCAGCTGACCGACGGGGTGCAGGCCACGCTGTTTGCGGTCCCGGGAAAGGTGCCCCTTTATCAGGAGGGCGAAGTGGTCGAAACCGGCCTGATGGGCGAAACCACCGTCGGGGTCGAGCTGCAGGCCAATGGCCGGCGCGCGCTGTACATTCCCGGCTGCGCCGAACTGCCCGACTGGCTGCGCCGGCGCATCATGGGCGCGGATGCGCTGCTGTTCGACGGAACCCTGTGGGCCGATGACGAGATGATCCGCATGGGCCTGGGCCGCAAGACCGGCCGCCGCATGGGCCACATGCCGGTCACGGACACGCTGCCCGCCCTGGCCGACACGGCCATCGGGCAGCGCATCTTTGTCCACATGAACAACTCGAATCCGCTGACCGATCCCGGCAGCGCCGAGGCGGCCGAGGCCGCGCGGCAGGGCTGGCAGATCGGCCGCGACGGCATGGAGATCTTGCTGTGAAGGACATTCAGGACGACGCGCAATCGCGCGAGGAGTTCGAGGCCCGGCTGCGCGCCATCGGGGCCGAGCGTTATCACGACCGTCACCCGTTCCATCAGCGCCTGCATGGCGGGCAGTGCACGCCGGACGAGGTACGGGCCTGGGTCATCAACCGCTGGATGTACCAATCCCGCATTCCGATGAAGGACGCGGCCTTCATGAGCCGGGTCGAGGACCCGGACCTGCGCCGCGCTTGGCGCAAGCGGATCGAGGATCACGACGGCGGCGTGGCCGAGGGCGGCGGCATCCGCCGCTGGCTGGCCTTGGCCCAGGCGGTCGGACTGGACCCCGATTACGTGGCCAGCGGCGCGGGCATCATGCCGGCCACACGGTTCGCGGTCGATGCCTATGTCCGCTTTGTGCGGGAAATGCCGCTGCTGGACGCGGTCGCCGCCAGCCTGACCGAGCTGTTCGCGCCAAGGATCCATGCGCAGCGCATCGAGGGGCTGCTGGCCCATTACGACTTCGCCGACGACAGCAGCCTGGCCTATTTCAAGAAGCGCCTGACGGAGGCCCCCGAGGACGTGAAGTTTGGCCTCGACTATGTCCTGACCCATGCGGACACGCGGGAAAAGCAGGACGCCGCCGCTGCCGCGCTGACCTTCAAGACGGACGTGCTGTGGGCCCAGCTGGATGCGCTGTGGCATGGCTATGTCGAAGGCAACATTCCGCCCGGCGCCTGGCGCCCCGGCCGGGGGATGCGGACATGACGCCGCTGATCGGGCCCCATGACGTGCCCTATCTGCCGCGCGGCGTGCGGCTGCAGGGCGACCGCGTGCGCGGCATCCGCGTGCTGCAGGCGCCCGAGCGGGCGATGCAGCTGGACCAGATCGGCGAAGCGATCCTGGGCGAACTGGACGGGTCGCGCAGCATGGCGGCCATCGTGGCGGGTCTGGCTGCCCGCTATCAGGCGCCCGAGGAACAGATCGCCGGCGACGTGCGCGATTTCCTGACCGGGCTGATCGAACGTCGCATGGTTTTCGTGAAGGACCCGACATGAAGGACCTGAGCCACCAGCCGCGCGACCTGGACGGCAACCCCGTCACCCCCGGCCTGCCCATGGCCATGCTGGCCGAGGTCACGCATCGCTGTCCGCTGGCCTGCCCCTACTGCTCGAATCCGGTCGAACTGGTGCGCGCAGGGTCCGAACTGTCGGCCGACGACTGGGGCCGCGTCTTTCGCGAGGCCGCCGATCTGGGCGTGCTGCAGGTCCACATTTCGGGGGGCGAGCCGGGTGCGCGGCGCGATCTCGCGCAGATCGTGGCCCATGCGCGGGATGCGGGCCTTTATGTGAACCTGATCACCTCGGGGATCGGCATCACCCGCGCGCGGCTGGAGGAGCTGGACCGCGCAGGCGTCGACCACGTCCAGCTGTCGTTGCAGGGCATCCGCCCCGACATGGCCGACCGGATCAGCGGGCATCCGGGGTCGTGGGACAAGAAGATGGGTTTTGCGGAATGGGTGGCCGAGATCGGCTTTCCCCTGACCATCAACGCCGTCGTCCACCGCCAGAACATGGAGCGCCTGCCCGACATGCTGGAACTGGCCGAGCGTCTGGGCGCCCGGCGGATCGAGGTGGCGACGGTGCAGTTCCACGGCTGGGCCGACCTGAACCGCAAGGCGTTGATGCCCACCCGCGAACAGGCGGTCTTTGCCCGCCAGATCGTGAACGAGGGGCGGGTGCGCCTGCGCGGGCGGATGGTCATCGACTATGTGCCGGCCGACCACCATGCCGTTTATCCCAAGGCCTGCATGGGGGGCTGGGGCTCGACCGGGCTGAACATCGGGCCGGACGGGACGGTCCTGCCCTGCCATGCGGCCCAGTCCATCACCTGGATGCGCTTTGAGAACGTGCGCGACCGCAGCCTGTCGGACATCTGGCACTTGTCCGACAGCTTCAACGCGTTCCGCGGCACGGCCTGGATGCCGGAACCCTGCCAAGGCTGCGAGCGCAAGGTAGTGGACTTTGGCGGATGCCGCTGCCAGGCCATGGCCCTGGCGGGGGATGCGCGCGCGACCGATCCCGTCTGTTCGAAATCGCCGCTGCACGCGCAGGTGGTGGCGCGGGCCGAGGCAGATGCCGACGCCACGACCACGGAGTTTGTCTATCGGAGGATGAACAAGGGAGGATAAGGGATGAGGACCTGGCTGACCGCCCTGACGATCATGCTGGCCGCGCCGGCATTGGCGCAGGACAACCCGCTGCAACCTTCGCCGACCTGGGACGACCTGCGGGTCTCGGTCATCGGGCTGGACGCCGAGCCGCCGGTCGATCCGGCGGTGCTGGACCTGGAGGCGCCCTTCCGCGCCCATGAGGCCGCCATTGTGCCGGTCCGCCTGACCCAGCCCCCGGGGGCTGCGGCGGTTCAGGCGCTGACGCTGGTCGTGGACGAAAATCCCGCCCCCGTTGCGGCCCAATACACCTTTGGCCCCGCCCTGATGCCCCTGGATTTCGAGGTGCGGGTCCGCGTCGACAGCTATTCCGACGTCCGCGCGATCGCCCTGCAGGAGGACGGCGCCCCCGTCATGGCCGGACGCTTTGTCCGGGCGGCGGGGGGCTGTTCGGCACCGGCGGGCAAGGACATGGCCGCAGTCCGCGAGACGATGGGCCAGATGCGCTGGCGCAGCACCGCGGAAGAAGGTCGCCAGATCGGCACGCTGATGATCCGGCACCCGAACTTTTCGGGCCTTCAGCGCGACCAGGTGACGCTGCTGAACATCCCGGCCCATTTCATCGACCGGCTTGAGGTGCGCCAGGGCGACGAGCCGCTGTTCACCATGGCGGCGGGCATCTCCATCAGCGAGGACCCGGTGTTTCGGTTCGCCTATGTCCCGAACGGGCAGCCGATCCATGTCCATGTCGAGGATACCGACGGCAACATCTGGGACCAGACCTTCGCCGAGGCCGGCGGCTGACCGCACAAGCGCATTCCGCTGCGACTTTCGTCGCAGGATCACGCTTGCTTTACGTGCAGGCCATCCTAAAGTGATCTCCAAGGTCGCCTCCCGGAGGAGGGGGGCCGGCCGGAGGAACTCAGGGAGGAATGCCATGACCGCAGCCGCCATGCAGGCGCGTCCTGTGACGTCACCGCGACCCACCGCCGACCAGGTGCGCGAGATTCTGATCGTGGACGATCACCCGCTGATGTGCGACGCGCTGGCACTGACGCTGAAGATCAGTTTCGGGCTGAAGAATGTCCGGACGGCCCGCAGCCTGGGGGCCGCCGTCGAACAGATCCGCATGCAGGGTGCGCCCGATGCCGTGATCCTTGACCTCAACCTGCCGGATGCGCGCGGGGCCGAAGGGATCGTGACGCTGCGCCGGCAGCTGCCGGGCGTGCCGATCACCATGATCTCGGCCGATCTCGAGGGCGCAATGATCTCGGCCGCGATGGCGGCGGGGGCGCAGGGCTATATCAGCAAGTCTCTGTCGCGCGAGGCGCTGGTCGACAGCCTGCGCCGCATGTGGGAGGGAGAGCACGTCACCCCCGACTGTTACCAGCCGGATCAGGACGATGCCGGCGACGAGGCCAAGGCTGAACTGGCGCGTCGCTTTGCCTCGCTGACCCCGCAGCAGATGAAGATCCTGCGGCTGATCTGCCAGGGCAAGGCCAACAAGGAAATCAGCTACGAGCTGTCGATCGCGGAGGCCACGGTCAAGACCCACATCACGGCGATCATGTCCAAGATCAACGCGCGCCGCCGCACGCAGGCGGTGCTGCTGGCGAACTCGGTCCGGCTGTTCGAGGCCGGCTGATGGATACCGACCCGGCTGCGAAGGAGGGCGCATCCGGGCCGGTGGCTGTGCAGGCCGACCGCGGCGGGGCCGATCCGGTCCCGACCCTGCTGGACGGCCTGCGCGGCACCAATCCGGCACTGGTGCTGCTGTTCGGGGCCCAAGGCGAGGAACTGGCCGCGCTGGATGCCGCGCTGTCGGGCGAACTGCCGACAGGCTGCGTCGTTGTGGGCTGCTCGTCCGCCGGAGAGATCGGACCCGGGGGATATGCCTCGGACAGTATCGTGGCGATCGGCTTCCCCATGCGTCATTTCCGCGCCCGTGCGATCACGCTGCCGAACCTAGCCTCGCTGCCGGTGTCGGAATGGATGACGGCCCTGCGGCGAATGCACCAGGACTTTGCCCCCGACCCCGCGCGCAGCCTGTTCGGCCTGCTGCTGGTCGATGGCCTGTCGGGGCAGGAGGACGCGCTGGTGGCCACGCTGGACGCGGCGCTGCCCTCGGTCCCGGTGCTGGGCGGCTCGGCCGGGGACGGCCTGGACTTCCGGCACACCACGCTGCTGGCGGGGTCGCGAGTGCAGTCGAACGTCGCCGTCTTTGTTCTGGTGGAAACCGATCTGGCCGTGTCCGAGGTGACCTTTGCCCATTTCAGCCCCACGCCGACCCGCGCGGTGGTGACCGCGGCCATCCCCGAGAAACGTCGCATCCTTGAACTGAATGCGGAACCCGCGGCGGCCGAATACGCGCGGCTGACCGGCCTTTCGCCCGACGCCCTGACGCCGGGCGAATTCGCGCGCCACCCGCTGCTGCTGCGGATGGGACGGCGCCACCATGTCCGCGCCATCAGTGCCATCACCGACGACGGAGGCCTGTCGCTGATGTCGGCCATCGACACCGGCACGGTGCTGACCCTTGGCCGGGCCGAGGACATGACCCAAGGATTTTCCGACGCCTTGGAGAACCTGCCCCGGCCGCCCCTGATGGTGCTGGGCTTTGACTGCATCCTGCGGCGCCTGGCGCTGGAACGCGCGGGGTTGACCGGACGCATGTCGGACCTGTTCCGGCGGCACCGGGTCGCGGGCTTCAACACCTATGGCGAACAGCACAGCGGCATGCATGTGAACCAGACCTTCGTGGGCCTGGCCTTCATGGAACCGCCGCCCCCTGCCAGCGGGGACAGCCATGCTGCGTGACGACGACCCGCCCGCGCGGCAGGTCGAAAAGCTGAAGCGGATCAACAAGGTCCTGATCGACCGGATTGACCGGCTGGAGGAATCGCGCGGCTCGGCCTGGTCGATGTTCCAGGCGGCCGTCGCGCTGGAGCAGGAGGTGCTGGCCCGCACCCGCGATCTGGAGCGCGCCATGGCCGACCTGTCGCAAAGGAACCGCGAACTGGCCGTCGCCCGCGCCTCGGCCGAAGAGGCGAACCGGTCCAAGACCCGATTCCTGCGCGCGGCCAGCCACGATCTGCTGCAACCCCTGTCGGCGGCCCGGCTGTTTCTGTCGGCACTGGCCGACACGCCGATGGATGACCACCAGACCGAGCTGACGGACCGCCTTGGCAGCGCCTTCGAATCGGTCGAGCAGCTGATGCACGCGGTCCTCGACATTTCGCGGCTGGACAGCCAGCGGATCGAATTCAACCGCCAGCCGGTCGTTCTGGACGATCTGTTCCGTCGGCTGGCGGCCGAATACGCGCCCCTGGCCGAAGCCAAGGAACTGCGCCTGACCTTCATGCCCACGGGTGCCGTGGTGGAAAGCGACCCGGTCTTTCTGCGCCGGATCGCGCAGAACCTGGTGTCGAATGCCATCAAGTACACGCAGCGGGGCGGCGTCAGCGTGGGCGCGCGTCGACGGGGCGGGATGTGCTGGCTCTGCGTGTATGACACCGGCATGGGCATTCCGGCCGTGGACCGCAACCGCATCTTTGACGAGTTCCAGCGGTTGACCCATGATGCCGGCACGCCCGGAATGGGGCTGGGCCTGTCGATCGTCCGGCGCGCCTGCGCCAAGCTGGGCCACCCGCTGAGCCTGAACTCGGAGGCGATGCGCGGCACGGTCTTTCGGGTCGGCCTGCCCCTGGTCGAGGATGGCGTGCCGCAGCCCGCCCGGCCGCGCGATCCGGCGACGCTGACCCTTCGCGGTCGCGTGGCGCTGGTGGTCGAGAACGACGCCGACATGCGCCGCGGATACGAGATGATCCTGCGCGACAGGCTGGGCATGGTGCCGCGCATGGCCGGCGGCACGGCGGAGGCGCTGGCGACCATGGGGGAAGAGCCGCCCGATGTCATTCTGGCGGACTATCACCTGGAAAACGGCGACACCGGGGTTCAGGCCATCGAATCGTTGAGGGCCGTTTCGGACCGTCCGGTGCCGGCGGTGATGATCACCGCCCACCGTGACCCGCAGATCGCGCGCACCTGCGCAGCGATGGGGGTGGACCTGCTTGAAAAACCTGTCCGTCCCTTTGAGTTGGGCGAAATGCTGGGCCGCCTTCTGGCCTAAGACCAAGGGTGGATGGGGGGCCCGCCGGGGCTTGCGCCCGGCAGGCGCGCGCCCGCATCATCATCGCCGGAGAGTTTGGGAGGACGAACCATGACAAAAGCCTTTGCCGTTGCCCTGTGGCTGGGCTTTGCCGCCCTTGCGGCGCCGCATCCCTCGGATGCCGCCGAGGCCGGCGACGCGGTCTTTGCGGAACGCGGCCCGTGGAACCTGGGCGACACGGTGCTGGAATGGGAGATGACCGTCGAGGGACCCGAGGCCCAAGGGTTCCAGCCCACTGCCGACGGACGCCTGACGCTGGCCCAGGCCATCGACCCGTCCGACCAGCAGCCCGTGCTGGAAGTGACGCGGCAGAGCCAGAACCACAGCCGCAAGATCGGGCCGTTCCCGATCTCGGCCGGCGATCCGGTGCTGGTCTTTTTCCTGGAGCAAACCGCGCGGGACATGTCGACGCTGACCGGGGGCAGCCCGCATTACATCCGCAACCGGCTGAAGGACGCGCTGTTCCGGGGCGGCCAGATCCGGCAGGAGGGAGGCGTGACCACCGCCACCTTCGAGCCCTTTTCCGAGGACCCGAATGCCGCACGCATGAACGGCTTTCAAACGCTGAAGCTGACCTTCGTGATGGAGGATCCGTCCGATCCGATCCGGGAGATGCGGGCCGAAACCCGGGACATGCCAGGTTATCGCAGCCAGCTGGTGTTGCAGTGACGCGGACGCGCGCCGCGGCCGGCGCGGTGGCCCTGGTCGTGGCGGCAGGCGGCGGGATGCCCGCGCTTGCCCAGGCGGTGAACGATTATCCCACCAATGCGCGGGTCGAGTATGTCTTTACCTGCATGGCCACGAACGGTCAGAACCGCGAGATGATGGACCGCTGCTCTTGCGCGATCGACCGGATTTCCGAGATCCTGCCCTTCCGCGATTATGTCAGCGCCGAAACCGTCCTGCGCATGCGCCAGACCACCGGAGAGCGGGCGGGCATGTTCCGCAGCATGCCCCAGATGACCGAGAACGTGGCCAACCTGCGCCGTGCCGAGGCCGAGGCCGAGATCATCTGTTTCTGAGGGCGGTCAGGCCAGCGCCAGCCCGATCCCCAGCCCCGCGGCCAGCGACAGGCCTGCCACCAGCCACACGGGCAGCGTCGGGCGGACCCGGATCGCGGTCAGCCGCGCTTCCTCGGGATGGGCGCGTTCCCAAAGCACCTGCTCGACGATCCGGGGCAGCAGGGGGCCATAGCGGCCGACGGTCTGGATCACCTGCCCCAGGTCGTGCAGGGCCGCCTTGGGCCCGATGCTGGACCTGACGTAATCCGTCACCACCGGCTTGGCCGCGTTCCAGATGTTCAGCTGGGGGTCGATGGACCGGGCCACGCCCTCGACCACGACCATGGTGCGCTGCAGCAGGATCAGCTCGGTCCGCGTGGGCATCCCGAAGCGCTCCGTCACCTCGAACAGATAGGACAGCAGGTTCGCCATCGAGATGCGCGTCGCGTCGGCGCCAAAGATCGGCTCTCCGACCGCACGCAGTGCGCGGGCGAAGGCGGCCTCGTCCCGGTCACGGGGCACATAGCCGGCCTCGAAATGGACGCGGGCCACCAGCCGGTAGTCGCGCTGGATGAAGCCGTACAGGATCTGGGCGTAAACGCGGCGGGTGTATTCGTCGATTTCACCCATGATGCCGAAGTCATAGGCGATGATGTTGCCGCTTGCCGCGACCTTGAGGTTGCCGTGATGCATGTCGGCATGGAAGAACCCGTCGCGCAGCGCGTGCGACAGGAACAGCTGGATGACCCGGCGGGCCAGTTCGGTCGTGTCATGGCCGGCGGCGACCAGCGCGTCGCGGTCACCCATGGGCAGGCCCTCGGCCCAGTCGGCCGTCAGCACCCGGCGCGACGACAGCGCGAAATGCGGCATCGGCACCTGGAAGCCCGCATCGCGCGAGGTGTTTTCCGAAAACTCGGAGGCCGCCGCCGCCTCGAGCCGCAGGTCCTGTTCGCCGGCAACGGTTTGTTCGAAATGGCGCACCACGTCGCGCGGCCGCAGCCGGCGGGCGCCGGGCGACAGCATCTCGATGATCCGGGCGCCCAGGTGAAAGGCGTCGATGTCGCGCCGGAATGCCACGCCGATGCCGGGGCGGACGACCTTGACCGCGACCTCCTGCCCGGTGTCGCGGACGCGCGCCCGGTGGACCTGCGCGATCGAGGCCGCCGCGACAGGTTCGGAAAACTCGGAAAAGAGCTGATCGACCGGGGCCCGCAGCTCGGTTTCGATGACCTTCATCGCGATGTCGGTGGGAAAGGGCGGCAGGCGGTCCTGAAGCATCCGCAGCTGCCCGGCCAGTTCGGGCCCCACCACGTCGGCCCGCGTGGACAGGATCTGCCCGAACTTGATGTAGGCCGGACCCAGCGCGGTGATGGCGCGGGTGATTGGCGGCAGGTTGGGGTCGCCTGCATAGCCCATCCAGCGGAAGGGCCGGCCCATGATCCGCGCGGCCAGCCGCAGCCGCATGGGCGCATTCACCGCATCAAGCACTGCAGCCATGGCGCCGGTGCGCTCGAACGTGGCGCCGGTCCGGATGAGCCGCAAGATGTTGTGGGGACCGCGCATCGCGCTACAACTTCCAGCCGGAATGAAGGGCAGCGATGCCCATGGACAGGTTGCGCCACTGAACCCGGCCAAAGCCCGCATCGCGGATCATCTGGGCAAAGCTGTCCTGGTCGGGAAACTTGCGGATTGATTCCACCAGGTACTGATAGCTGTCGCGGTCACCCGTCACCACCTGCCCCATCGCCGGAATGACGTTGAAGCTGTAGCGGTCATAGGCCCATTGCATCGCGGGCACCGGGATCTGGCTGAATTCCAGCACCATCAGGCGCCCGCCGGGGCGCAGGACGCGGTAGGCCTCGGCCAAGGCATCGGGGATGCGCGTCACGTTGCGGATGCCGAAACTGATCGTGTAGCGGTCGAAGCTGTTGTCGGCGAAGGGCAGCGCCATCGCGTCGCCCGTCACCCAGGACAGCCGGTCGGCCTTGTCCACGGCATCGGCGCGCTTGCGCCCCTCGACCAGCATCGACTCGGTCATGTCGCAGACGGTGACGCGGGCGCCGGGCGCACGGTCCAGGAAGCGGAAGGCCACGTCGCCCGTGCCCCCCGCCACATCCAGAAGGTGCTGCCCGTTGCGCGGGGCCAGCCAGTCCATCAGGGCCGTCTTCCAGATGCGGTGGATGCCGACGCTCATCAGGTCGTTCATGACGTCATAGCGCGAGGCGACGCTGGAAAAGACCTGATGCACCATCCCGGCCTTCTGATCCTCGTCCACGGTCCGAAAGCCGAAATGTGTCTGTCTGCTGTCCGTCATGCGCTTGCCGTTTGCCTGTTCACCCGCCAGATATGTCCGGCCTGCCGCTGGCACAATGACCGCGATGCGCCACGGGCGCAATGCGACGAAAGGGAATGCCTTTGCCCGAACTGCCCGAAGTCGAAACCGTTCGCCGGGGATTGCAGCCGCATCTGGAAGGTGCTCGCATCGCCCGGGCCGAGGTCCGCCGCCCTGACCTGCGATGGCCGATGCCCGTGGACCTTGTGCAGGTTCTGACAGGGGCGACGGTGGTGGCGCTGCGGCGGCGGTCGAAATACCTGCTGGCTGACCTGGACCGGGGCGGCACGGTGCTGTGGCACCTTGGCATGTCCGGCCGAATGCTGGTCGAAGGGGCGGGCCTGGGGCAGTTTCATCGCGATCCGGGCATCATTGCGCGCCACGACCATGTGGTTCTGACCACGGACGCGGGCACGACGATCACCTTCAACGACGCCCGCCGCTTTGGCATGGTAGACCTGATCCGCGAGGGCACCAGCCACCCGCTGCTGGACCACCTGGGCCCCGAACCCTTTGACGACACCTTTACCTCGGCTTATCTCGCGCAAGCCTTCTCCGGGCGGCGCGTGCCCGTCAAGCAGGCGCTGCTGGACCAGCGCCTCGTGGCCGGCCTTGGCAACATCTATGTCAGCGAGGCGCTGTGGCGCGCGGGAATCGATCCGCGACGTGCGGCGGGCCGGATCAGCGCCGCGCGGCTGGCGGCCCTCAGGGACCATATCCGTGACGTCCTGAACGATGCCATCGCGGCAGGCGGCTCGTCCCTGCGCGACCACCGGCAGGCCAGCGGGGAGTTGGGCTATTTCCAGCACAGTTTCCGCGCCTATGACCGTGACGGCCAGGCCTGCCTGCGCGACGGGTGCGGCGGCACGCTGCGCCGGATCGTGCAGGGGGGCCGCTCCAGCTTCTATTGTCCGGGCTGCCAGCGCTAGGGCGTTTTGCTGAACACTTGGATTTCCGGACGCGGTGCTGATAGGACTCCGCCTCAATGCAACCTGGCAACGAGGTCCAAGCCTATGGCTTACGAAACCATCATCGTGGAAATCGAGGACGAGGTCGCCCTGATCCGGCTGAACCGTCCCGAGGCGCTGAACGCGCTGAACGCCACGCTTCTGGACGAGCTGTCTGCCGCCCTGTCGGATGCCGACCGCAACGACAAGGTCCGCTGCATCGTGCTGACCGGCAGCGAAAAGGCCTTTGCCGCGGGCGCCGACATCAAGGAGATGTCGACCAAATCCTATGTCGATGTGTATGACGAGGACCTGTTCGGCGCCCAGATCGAGGCGATCACCCGCATCCGCAAGCCCATCATCGCAGCCGTCAGCGGCTATGCCCTGGGCGGCGGCTGCGAACTGGCAATGGTCTGCGACTTCATCATCTGCGCCGAGAACGCCAAGTTCGGCCAGCCCGAAATCAACCTGGGCGTCGTGGCCGGCATCGGCGGCACCCAGCGCCTGACCCGATTCGTCGGCAAGTCCAAGGCCATGGACATGAACCTGACCGGCCGCTTCATGGATGCGGCCGAGGCCGAACGCTCGGGCCTGGTCAGCCGCGTGGTTCCGACCGCCAAGCTGGTGCCCGAGGCGATGACGGCCGCCCGCAAGATCGCCGAAAAGTCCCAGATCGCCGCCAAGACCGTCAAGGAAGCCGTGAACCGCGCCTATGAGACGACCCTGCGCGAGGGTCTGTTGTTCGAGCGGCGCGCCTTTCACGCGCTGTTCGCGACCGAGGACCAGAAGGAAGGCATGGCCGCCTTTCTGGAAAAGCGCGAAGCCCAGTTCCGCGACAGATGAGCGGAACCGGCTGAAAGGGGTTTCCTTTTCAGCCGCCTTGGCCTATAGGCCCGGGCTTACATGCGTGTGGGCCCGCTTTGGCAAGAATCATGTCCGTCCCGGATCGGGACGGCGTCATGGGGCTTTTGCGCAATCGAAATGCAACTGACCCGATAGGATCCGACCCATGGCCAACACGCCCCAGTCCAAGAAACGCGCCCGCCAGATCGAACGTCGCACTGACGTCAACAAGGCCCGCCGCTCGCGCATCCGCACCTTTATCCGCAAGGTCGAAGAGGCCATCGCCTCGGGCAATGCCGATGCCGCCAAGGAAGCGCTGAAGAATGCCCAGCCCGAACTCATGCGTGGAGTGACCAAGGGCGTCGTGCACAAGAATACTGCATCGCGGAAAATCTCGCGTCTGGCCGCCCGCGTGAAGGCGCTGTCGGCAGCCTGATCGGCAGACCTATTGGTCCTGCAAATCCTTTGAATCCGGCCCTTCCAAGGCCCTGAATCCCATCGGGTGCAAGCATGCAGCTTGCGCCCGATCTGCATTTCTGCACCTGCGCAGAAACAGATTTGTGCAGCAAATTCAATGGGGTCATGTTTTTCTGCAACGGAGTCAACGGTCTTGCAGATTCGATTTGACGAAGAAGCTGTCAAGCGCAGAGTTCGGTTGCAGCCCTCCCCGGCAAAGAGCTAGCTTCAGTCTTGCGATTCACGTCGCTTGGGGGACGGGCCGGACCTCATGGCTGCACTGCCAGCGGTCACGAAAACGGCCAGGCGGCATGTCCGGGGCGACCCGGTGCCACCCTCGGATTCAGGGCTGTCGGCTGCCACTGGCTGTTCTGCATTCTGTGTCTGTGACCGGAAACGGGTTGAAGCCCATCATGCGATCCCTTTTGATCGCAGGGTTTTGCAGTTTCTGCCGTCAACACCCGGAAGACGTGAGTTCTGTCCCGTCGGATCAACCGGCGGGGGTTGGGGACAGGCACGGGAAGATAGAACGATGATGGACAAGATCTGGGGTCAGGCATGTGCCGAGCTTGAGCAAAGCGTCGGACCGAACAACTACAACCACTGGATCAAGCCGCTTCGTCTGGCTGCCATCGATGATGGCGCGGCGCGCTTTGTCAGCCCGACCCGCTTCATCTCGGACTGGGTGAACCGGCATTTCGCCAAGGACATCATGGCGGTCCTGTCGCGCAACGGGACCATGGTCGAACGGCTGCGCTTTGACGTGGGCAGCGCCGCAGCAGCCCGTCCGGCCGCCCAGGCCGCGGCCCCCGCCGGCCATGCACCCGAAGCCCCGACCGCCCGCCTGGCCCCGCGCGCCGATCTGGGCGCCCCGCTGGACCCGCGCTACACCTTTGGCAACTTCGTCGTCGGCAAGCCGAACGAGCTGGCCCATGCCGCCGCCCGCCGCGTGGCCGAGGGCGGTCCCGTCGGCTTCAACCCGCTGTTCCTTTACGGCGGCGTAGGCTTGGGCAAGACGCACCTGATGCACGCGATCGCACATGATTATCAGGCCCGTCATCCCCTGGCGCAGGTCCTCTACCTGTCGGCCGAGCAGTTCATGTACCGTTTCGTGCAGGCCCTGCGCGAAAGCACGATCATGGACTTCAAGGGGATGTTCCGGAACGTGAACATGCTGATGGTCGATGACGTGCAGTTCATCGCCGGCAAGGACAGTACCCAGGAAGAATTCTTCCACACGTTCAACGCGCTGGTCGATCAGGGCAAGCAGATCGTCATTTCCGCCGACCGCGCCCCGGCCGAGATCAAGGGCCTGGAGGAGCGCATCAAGTCGCGCCTGTCCTGCGGTCTGATCGTGGACCTGCACCCGACCACCTACGAACTGCGCCTCGGCATCCTGCAGTCCAAGACCGAGGTCTTCCGCGCCCAGCAGCCCGACCTGGAGATCGGGGCCGGCGTGCTGGAGTTCCTGGCCCATCGCATCACCACCAACGTGCGCGTGCTGGAGGGTGCGCTGCAGCGCCTGTTCGCTCATGCCAGCCTGTTGCGCCGCGAGATCACGCTGGAGGTGGCGCAGGAATGTCTGGCCGACATCCTTCGCACCAATGACCGCAAGATCAACATCGACGACATCCAGCGCAAGGTGGCCGAGCACTACAACATCCGCCTGGCCGACATGATGGGTCCCAAGCGCGCCCGCAACGTCGCCCGCCCGCGCCAGATCGCCATGTATCTGTCCAAGCAGCTGACCAGCCGCAGCCTTCCCGAGATCGGCCGCCGCTTTGGCGGGCGCGACCACACCACGATCATGCACGGCGTGCGCAAGATCGAGGAACTGCTGGTCGAGGACAGCACGATGGTCGAGGACATCGCCGTCCTCAAGCGGATGCTGGAAGGCTGATCACGAAAATCTTGTGACCGCTCGCGCGCGCGGTTACACATCAGGTCCGACGAACGGGCCGATGGGCCTATGGACAGGGGAAGCTGATGAAATTCTCGATCGAGCGCGCCGTTCTGGTCAAGGCCGTGTCGCAGGCGCAATCTGTCGTCGAACGCCGCAACACCATTCCGATCCTGGCCAACGTGCTGATGGAGGCGACGGCCGATGGCGTCAGCTTTCGTGCGACCGACCTGGACACCGAGGTCGTGGACCGCGCGCCCGCCCAGGTCGAGCGCAATGGCGCCACCACCGTCAGCGCCGTGATGCTGAACGAGATCGCGCGCAAGCTGCCCGACGGGGCGCTGGTGCAGATTGCCAGCGACGACGCCTCGGGGCGTCTTTCGGTTCAGGCCGGGCGATCCTCCTTCAGCCTGGCCACGCTGCCGCGCGAGGACTTTCCCGTGATGGCCTCGTCCGAGTACAGCGCGAATTTCCGTGCGCCTGCCGGGGTCCTGCGGCGGCTGTTCGACAAGTCGAAATTCGCCATCTCGACCGAGGAAACCCGCTATTACCTCAATGGCGTCTATATGCATGTGTCGCAGTCCGAGGACGGGCCTGTGCTGCGCTGCGTGGCCACCGACGGCCACCGCCTGGCGCGCATCGACGCCCCCCTGCCGGTGGGCGCAGACGAAATGCCCGGCGTGATCGTGCCCCGCAAGACGGTGGGCGAACTGCGCAAGCTGCTGGACGATGACGAGGCCGAGATCGGCGTGTCGGTCAGCGAGACCAAGGTGCGCTTTGCCACGCCCACGATCACGCTGACCTCGAAGGTCATCGACGGGACCTTTCCGGACTACAGCCGCGTCATTCCGGTCAACAACGCCCGCAAGCTGGAGGTGGACGCAACCGACTTTGCCCGCGCCGTCGACCGTGTCGCCACCGTCAGCAGCGAACGTTCGCGTGCGGTCAAGCTGTCACTGGACACCGATCGTCTGGTCCTGTCCGTGAACGCTCCCGACGCGGGCGCGGCCGAGGAAGAGCTGATCGTGGCCTTTGGGGACGAGCCGCTCGAGATCGGTTTCAACGCGAAATATCTGCAGGAAATCGCCAGCCAGGTGGATCGCGACAATGCGGTCTTCCTGTTCAACGGCTCGGGCGACGCCGCGCTGATCCGTGAAGGCAGCGATCAAAGCGCGGTCTATGTCGTCATGCCGATGCGCGTGTGACGCTGAACCAGCTGCGGCTGTCGCAGTTCCGGTCCTGGCCTCGGCTTGACCTGGAACTGGACGCGCGGCCGCTGGCGATCTTCGGGCCAAACGGGTCCGGCAAGACCAACATCCTGGAGGCCGTGTCCATGCTCGCGCCCGGACGTGGGCTGCGCGGCGCGGCGGCATCGGAACAGGCGCGGCAGGGCAAGGATGCCGGATGGCGCCTTCAGGCGGCCTTGGCCGATCATGCGGTCGAGACGACTGCCCTGCCGGACCAGACCCGGACCGTGACCATCGACGACAAGATCGTGCCGCAAACGGCACTGGCGCGCCTTGTCCGCGTGATCTGGCTGGTTCCCGCCATGGACCGGCTGTGGTCCGATGCCCCGGAAGGCCGTCGGAGGTTCCTGGACCGTGTTACCCTCAGCCTGAGGCCGGACCACGCGGATCTTGCGCTGGCTTATGAAAAGGCCATGCGTGAACGGAACCGCCTATTGCGCGACCAGATCGGCGACGGGGGCTGGTACCGCGCGCTGGAAGCGCAGATGGCCGAGGCCGGCGCCGCCCTGACGCGGAACCGCCTGGCTGCCCTGGCCGCGATCATGGGGGCGCAGGACGGCGGTGACGATTTCCCCGCTGCCCGCCTGGTGCTGCTGCCGGGCGAAGGGCAGGCGGACGACCCCGATGCCGCCCGCATCGCGGACCGCCTGGCCCGGATGCGCCCGCGCGATCTGGCCGCCGGACGGACGCTGACGGGGCCGCACCGGGCCGATCTGGGCGCCTCCTGGGGGGCGCAGGACATGCCGGCGGCACTGTCTTCGACGGGCGAGCAAAAGGCGCTGCTCCTGTCGCTGATCCTGGCCAATGCCCGCGCGCTGTCCAATCAGCCCGTGCTGCTGCTGCTGGACGAGGTGGCGGCCCATCTGGACGCGGACCGCCGCGCAGCGCTGTATGAACGGATCTGCGCGCTTCCGGCGCAAACCCTGCTGACGGGCACGGGGCCGGAACTTTTCGACGCCTTCGGGCCACGCGCCTTGCGCCTGTCGGTCGTGAAGCAGGAGGGCCGCTCGACCCTCGCATCCGGCTGACCAGACGGAAGGCGGACCGGCGCCATCTGCCCAATACCGCCGAAAAAGACAGTCAAACCCGTGACTTTGCCTGCCCGAGAGGCTATATCGGAACAGTATGAACAGGAAGCCCGACGCATGACCGACACCCTTTCCCAACCCGCAGAATACGGCGCTGATTCGATCAAGGTCCTCAAGGGGTTGGAGGCGGTCCGCAAGCGACCCGGCATGTATATCGGGGACACCGACGACGGGTCGGGCCTGCACCACATGGTTTACGAGGTCGTGGACAACGGCATCGACGAGGCCCTGGCCGGTCATGCCGATTTCGTGCAGGTCAAGATCCATGCCGACAACAGCGTCAGCGTGCGCGACAACGGGCGCGGCATCCCGGTGGACATGCACGCCTCGGAGGGCGTCAGCGCGGCCGAGGTCATCATGACCCAGCTGCATGCGGGCGGCAAGTTCGACCAGAACAGCTACAAGGTGTCGGGCGGGTTGCACGGCGTGGGCGTGTCGGTCGTGAACGCGCTGTCCGATTGGCTGGAGCTGCGGATATGGCGCAACGACAAGGAGCATTTTGTCCGCTTCGAGCGCGGCGACACGGTCAAGCCCCTGGTCGTGGTGGGCGATGCCCCCGGCCAGAAGGGGACGGAGGTGCGTTTTCTGGCCTCGTCCAAGGTCACCGATCCGAACGGCACGTTCAGCAACCTGGACTACAGCTTCAAGACGCTGGAAAACCGCTTGCGCGAATTGGCCTTCCTGAACAGCGGCGTGCGCATCATCCTGGTGGACGAACGCCATGCCGAGGTCCAGAAGACCGAGCTGTTCTACGAAGGCGGCGTGCGCGAGTTCGTCAAATACCTGGATCGTTCAAAGGCCTCGGTCATGCCCGAGCCGATCTTCATGACCGGCGAGCGGAACGGCATCGGCGTCGAGGTCGCGATGTGGTGGAACGACAGCTATCACGAGACGGTGCTGCCTTTTACCAACAACATCCCGCAGCGCGACGGCGGCACGCATATGGCGGGCTTTCGCGGTGCGCTGACACGCGTGATCGGGAAATACGCCCAGGACAGCGGCATTGCGAAAAAGGAGAAGGTCGATTTCACTGGCGACGACGCGCGTGAGGGTCTGACCTGCGTGCTGTCGGTCAAGGTGCCCGACCCCAAGTTTTCGAGCCAGACCAAGGACAAGCTGGTCAGCAGCGAGGTTCGCCCGGCGGTCGAGCAGCTGGTGGGCGAAAAGCTGGCCGAATGGTTCGAGGAAAATCCGGCCGAGGCCCGGCAGATCGTCGGCAAGATCATCGAGGCCGCGCTTGCCCGCGAGGCGGCGCGGCGCGCGCGCGAACTGACGCGTCGCAAGACCGCCATGGACGTGGCCAGCCTGCCCGGCAAGCTGGCCGACTGCCAGGAAAAGGACCCTGCCCTGTCCGAGCTGTTCATCGTCGAAGGTGACTCGGCGGGCGGGTCGGCCAAGCAGGGCCGTTCGCGCCAGAACCAGGCGGTGCTGCCGCTGCGGGGCAAGATCCTGAACGTGGAACGCGCACGCTTTGACCGGATGCTGGGCAGCGATCAGATCGGCACCCTGATCACCGCGCTCGGCACCGGGATCGGGCGCGACGAGTTCAGCCTGAAGAAGCTGCGCTACCACAAGATCGTCATCATGACGGACGCCGACGTGGACGGCGCCCATATCCGGACGCTGCTTCTGACCTTCTTCTTCCGGCAGATGCCGGACCTGATCGAGGCGGGGCACCTGTATATTGCGCAGCCGCCGCTCTACAAGGTCGGCCGCGGCCGGTCCGAAGTCTACCTGAAGAACGAGGCCGCCCTGGAGGAATACCTGATCCAGCAAGGCATCGAGGGCGCGGCCCTGCGCCTTGCCTCGGGCGAGGAGATCACCGGCAACGACCTGGCCCGCGTCGTCGAGGAAGCGCGGGTCGCGCGTCGCATCCTGCGCGCCTATCCAACCCATTACCCGCCGCATATCACGGAACAGGCGGCCATTGCCGGAGCCTTGGTTCCCGGCCGGGCGGACGCGGACGCACAGGGCGTCGCGACCGACATCGCCGCGCGGCTGGACCTGATCGCCGAGGAATACGAGCGGGGCTGGCAGGGCCGGCCCACGCAGGACGCGGGCATCCGCCTGACACGCACCCTGCGCGGGGTCGAGGAAAGCCGCACGCTGGACGGGCAGATGCTGCGCAGCGGAGAAAGCCGCCGTCTGGGCGAGATGACCCAGGGCCTGCAGGACATCTATGGCCAGCCCGCGCGCCTGATCCGAAAGGACCGCGAACAGCCGATCTTTGGGCCGCTCGGCCTGCTGGCGGCGATTTTCCTGGAAGGGGAAAAAGGCTTGTCGCTGCAGCGCTACAAGGGTCTGGGCGAGATGAACCCGGAACAGCTATGGGAAACGACCCTGGACCCGGCGGCCCGGACAATGCTGCAGGTGCGGATCGAGGACGTGGCCGAGGCCGAGGACCTGTTCACCAAGCTGATGGGCGACGTGGTCGAACCGCGGCGCGAATTTATCCAGCAAAACGCCCTCAGCGTGGAAAATCTTGACACCTGATTGTCGAGGCGCTTGCGCTTGTTGCCGAAAAAACACGCCGGGCGGGTGCTGCGGGGCATGACACGCGTCATGCGGGATGCTTTTGTTTGCGTGATTTTGCCGTTTATGTCTTAGCTCTCCGGGAAGATGACCTTTATCAAGGCCGCTGTTCCGCGGTCCAACCTGTGTCCAGGAGTGCTTCCATGTTCCACAAGCCCGCCCTTGCCGCCTGCACCGCCTCTGCGGCTCTGATCCTTGGCGCCGGAACGGCCCTCGCCGGGGGTGCCGTCGTTCCCGTCATCGAGGCCGCACCGGTCACCGTCACGGCACCGACCGTCAGCAACTGGGCTGGCGCCTATGTGGGCGGCTCGATCGGCTATACCTTCGGGGGCGACGACTCGGTCGGCCTGTTCCGTTATGCCGATTCGGATTCGGATGCGGAACTGGCCCGCGGCGTCGGATTGGGCGACGCGGACCTCAAGGGCGCGGCAGCTGGCCTTCATGTCGGCTATCGCTGGCAGCGCGGTCCGTGGGTCTTTGGTCCCGAACTGGGCATCGAGGGCGGCTCGGTGGATGCCAGCGCCAGCCTGGATCCGGCGGACAGCCTCGGCATCGACAGCGTGACCAGCGAAGTCAATTCCATCGTGACACTGGTTCTAAAGACCGGCTATGCCGTCAACCCGCAGACGCTGGTCTATGGCACCTTTGGTGCGGCGCGCGGCGATTTCGACTACACCCTGGCCAGCGGGGACCTGTCCGACACCCAGGGCTACAAGTCCACGGGCGTTGCCGCCGGACTGGGGGTAGAACGTGCAATGACCGAGCGCCTGTCCGTTTTTGCCGAATACCAGTACCGGGACTTTGGCAAGGAAGCGCTTGAATACGAAGAACTCGCCGGGACCGTCCTGCGTACCAATGCGACGCCCAAGCACAGCAACCTCAAGGTCGGCGTGAACTTCAGATTCTAGGGTCAGACGCACAAGAAGGACAGGGCCGGTCCATGGACCGGTCCGTGTCGTTATCGGCCTATCCGCCGGGCAGGACGTGCCCGGCGGATAGGATGGCCTACGGGAACGGGCATGGCACGGTTGCCGCAGGCGACGGCGATGCCTTGCGGGATCAGGCTGGACAAAGCCCTGTCAGCCACATCCAGCCCGCCGGTATATTCGCCGAAAGCCGGCACGATCAGGTGGTCCCGGCCGATCAGGAAACAGCGCAGGCGCTGTCCGGCCAGCCGGACGCAAGGGTGGAAATGGCCCGAAATATCCGGCCCCTGCCCCGCCTCGTGGCGCAGCGTCAGTCCTTCATGCAGTTCCTGCGCCGTTTCCCCCGGCATGCGCGGGCAAAGGGCGCCCGGATCGTGGTTGCCACTGACCCAGACCCAACGCCGCCCGGCCGCCATCCGGCGCAGGTTATCGCAGAAATGGTCCGGCAGCGCCCGCCCCGCCGCGTCGTCGTCAAACCCGTCGCCCAGGCTGACGACCACCGCCGGGTCCGTCGCCAAAATCTCTGCCGCCAAGCGATCCAACGTGGCTTGCGTTTCATAGGGCGGCAGCAGCGCGCCACCGCGCCGGGCCATGCGTTCGGACTTGCCCAGGTGCAGGTCCGCAACGATCAGCCAGCGCCGCGCGGGCCAGTACAGCGCGCCCGAAGCCCGCGCCTCAAGGCGCTGCCCGGCGAAATCGAAGATATGGGACGTCACGCCAGTCCTGCCTCTGCCATCAGGGCCGCGGCTTCCGCCTCGGCCAGACGCTCGACTCCGTGACCCGCGATGGGAACGCGTCCGTATTCCAGCAGCAGCGGGGCCGCGAGGGGCGAGACGCGTTCCAGCATGCGATGGTCCAGCCGGTCCGAGCGATCCAGCATTTCCTCGATCCGGCCGAAATCCACAAGCCCCCGGCGCGCCTCGGCCGCTGTGATCTTCAGCATCAGGTGGTCGGGGTCATAGCGGCGCAGCGTGTCATACAGGATGTCGCTGGAAAAGGTGGCCTGCCGGCCCGACTTGCGCTGCCCGGGCAGGTTGCGCTGGATCAGACCCGCGATCGTGGCCACGTTGCGAAAGCTGCGTTTCATGACGGCGTTGCTGCCCAGCCAGTCCCCCAGCCCTTCGCGCAGCGCCGCGCGGTCCAGCAGGGGCTCGGGGTCCGTGACCGGGTCCAGCGACCAGATCAGCAGCGCATAGTCGGTGGCGATAAAACCCAAGGGGCCCAGCCCCGCCACCTCCATCGTGCGGGTCATCAGCAGGCCAAGGGTCTGCATCGCGTTCCGTCCGGCAAAGCCGAACAGCGAGAAATGCCAGCGGCCGTTGCGCGGAAATGTTTCGCACACCAGCGTGCCCGAACGTGGCAACGCGCTGACCCGCGCCTGCAACGCCAACCAGTCGCGGGTGTCGGGGGGCAGGCTGCCGTGCCGGGAAGGATCGCCGATCAGCGCCTGCACCCGATGCGACAGCTGCGTCGAGGTGGCAAGCTTCAGCCCTGAATAAAGGGCGATCTTGGGCTCCTTGGCCGGCTGTTTCGTGACCTCCACGACCATCTCGCGCAGGGCGTCATAGCGGACTGTCATGCCGCCGATCAGAAAGGTGTCGCCGCGCTCCAGCGTGGCGGCGAAACCTTCCTCGACCTCGCCCAGCAAGGCGCCCCCGCGCCCGCGAAACCGGACCTTCAGCGACTCGGGTTCGACGATCGTGCCGATGTTCATTCGCAGGTCGCGCGCCGCACGCGGATCGCGCAGCCGCCACAGGCCGTCGCGCAGCATCATCCGCTGCCAGCGGTCATAGGCGCGCAGGGCATAGCCCCCGGTGGCGGCGAAATCCACGCAGGCATCGAAATCGGTTCGGCTGAGGTCGCGATAGGGACCTGCCTGCCGCACCTCGCGGTACAGCGCATCCGCGTCAAAGGGACCGGCGCAGGCCGTCAGGAGGATGTGCTGGCACAGCACGTCCAGCGGGCCGGGACCGCGCGGGTCGCCGTCCAGGTCGCGGTCGCGCACGGCCTCCAGCGCGGCGATGCATTCGATGACCTCGAAGCGGTTGGCGGGAACGATGCGCGCACGTGACGGCGCATTGTAGCGATGGTTCGCACGGCCGATGCGCTGCACCAGGCGCTTGACGTTCTTGGGGGCGCCGACCTGAATCACCAGATCGACCGACCCCCAGTCGATGCCCAGGTCCAGGCTGCCGGTCGCGACCACGGCCCGCAGCTGCCCGCTCGCCATGGCGGCCTCCACCCGCTGGCGGGCCTCGCGCGCCAGGCTGCCGTGGTGCAGACCGATGGGCAGGTTGTCCTCGTTCTCGGCCCACAGCGCCTGGAAGAACAGCTCGGCCTGCGCGCGGGTATTGATGAAGATGATCGTCGTCGTGGCGCGCCGGATCTCGTTCAGGACGTCAGGCACGGCATAATGCCCGCCGCCCCCGGCCCAGGGCGCAGGACGCGAGGTGGCCAGCATGGCGATGTCGGGATCCGGACCGGGATCGGCATGGATCACCCGCCCGCCGCCCATGAAGTCCGCCAGCCGCTGCGGGTCCTCGACCGTCGCGGACAGGCCGGTCACCCGAAGGTCAGGCGCCAAAGTCTTCAGCCGCGCCAGACCCAGCATCAGCTGGTCGCCGCGCTTGTTTTCGGCCAGCGCGTGCAACTCGTCCAGCACCACCCGGCGCAGACTGCCAAAGATCTCGGGCGCCTGCTCATAGGACAGCATCAGCGCCAGCGACTCGGGCGTGGTCAGCAGGATGTCGGGCGGGTCCCGGCGCTGGCGGGCGCGCTGGCTGGCGCGGGTGTCCCCCGTGCGATCCTCGATGCGGATGTCCAGACCCAGGTCGGCCACGGGCCGCGACAGGTTGCGCGCGATGTCCGCCGTCAGCGCCTTGAGCGGCGAGACATAGAGCGTGTGCAACCCGCCGGACCTGTCGCGCAGCTCGACCAGGCTGGGCAGAAAGCCAGCCAGCGTCTTGCCGCCGCCGGTGGGCGCGATCAGCAGGCTGTCGCCCTCGGCCTCCAGCAGGGCCAGCTGATGCGGATGGGGCTGCCAGCCCTGCCGCGCGAACCAGTCCTGGAAGTCGGGGGGCAGGATCACGGAATCATGGCCTTCAGGGTGTCCAGCCGGTCGGCCTCGGCCGCGGGCTTGTCCCACCGGATGCGGCTGATGCGGGGGAACCGCATGGCCACGCCCGACTTGTGCCGCGCGGACGCGTTCAGCCCTTCGAACGCGACCTCCAGCACCAGCTTGGGCGCGACCGAACGGACAGGGCCGAAACGCTCGGTCGTGTTGTTGCGCACAAACCGGTCCAGCTCGCGCAGCTCCTCGTCGGTAAAGCCGAAATAGGCCTTGCCGACCGGCACCAGCTGCGGCCCGTCCCACAGGCCAAAGGTGAAATCGCTGTAAAAACCCGACCGCTTGCCGTGCCCGCGCTGCGCGTAAAGCATGACCGCATCGACGACCATCGGGTCGCGCTTCCATTTGAACCACGGGCCGCGCGGCCGGCCGCCGACATACGGGCTGTCGCGACGCTTGATCATCACGCCCTCGATCACCGGGCTGGGCGGATCGGCGCGCAGGGCCGCAAGGTCGTCCCAGGTCGCAAAGGGCAAGAGCGGCGACAGGTCGATCCGGTCGCTGCCCAGATCCGCCCCCTCCAGCAGGGCGCGGCGTTCCCGATGCGGCAGGTCGCGCAGATCCCTGTCCTGCCAGATCATCACGTCATACACCCGCAGCGCAGCCGGATGGCTGTCCAGCATGTCGCGGCTGACGGTCTTGCGGTTCAGCCGCTGCTGCAGGTCGCCGAACGTGGCGACATCCCGGTCCCGGCGCACCAGCAGTTCCCCGTCCAGCGCCCCTTCAAAGTTCAGCGCCTCGATCAGGTCGGGAAATGCGCCGCCGATATCCTCTCCGGTGCGGCTGTAAAGGCGCCGCGTGCCGCCATCATTGATGGCCTGGACGCGGATGCCGTCCCATTTCCATTCGGCAACGTAATCGGCCGGGTCAAAGGCCTGCAGCTGCTCCAGGTCGACCGGCGTGGACAGCATGACCGGCCGGAATGGCGCGCGTGCGGCCTGTTCGGGGCGGGCGCCGCCCGCGATCCAGTCGAACAGCGGCTGATAGGGCGGCGTCAACCCGTGCCAGATTTCCTCCAGGTCCTTGACCTCGGGCGCGCCCATTGCGGCCAGCGCCATCCGGGCCATGCGGGCCGACAGGCCCACGCGCATGTTGCCGGTGGCCAGCTTCAGAAACGCCAGCCGCTGCGACGGCCCCAGCCGGTCCAGCATCCCCGCAATGGCGGCGGGCAGCCGCGCCCGCCCCGTATCGGTCAAAAGCGCCACCGCCTCGCGCAGCGGCACATCCTCGTCACGGTCGGTGTTCCACAACAGCGCGATGGTTTCGGCCAGATCACCCACGAAGTCATAGGACATCGCGAACAGCTGCCCGTCGATGCGTTCGGCCATCAGCCCGCGCAGCAGGCCCGGCGTCACCGCCCGCAGCTTCAGATCGCCCGTCAGCGCGGCCAGGGCATAGCCGCGGTCCGGGTCGGGCGTCGCCTGCAGGTAATGCGTCAACAGCCGCAGCTTGGCATTGCGCGCAGGCGTGAAGGCAAGCCGTTCCAGCAGGTTCGCGAATGCCCTCATTCCGGCTCGTCCTCGTATCCGACCAGGCGCAGGGGACGGGCGGCCACGCCTTCCAGTTCGCACCAGCGCATCAGGCCATCTTCGGTGCCGTGGGTGATCCACACTTCGTCCGGGGCCAGCTCGCGGATGGTCTGGGTGACCTGCGGCCAGTCCACATGGTCGCTGATGACCAGGGGCAGCTCGACCCCACGCTGGCGGGCGCGGGCCCGGACCGCCATCCAGCCCGAGGCAAAGCTGATCACCGGGTCGCGAAACCGCTGCACCCAAGCACTGGCAAAGGCCGAGGGCGGCGCGATGACCAGCTGGGCACCGACCTCCTTGGCGGTGGCGGGAACCAGAGGGCCCAGGTCGATGCCCTGTTCCACATGATAATCGCACAGCCGCTGCAACGCGCCGTGGATGGCGATGGGACCGTCGATGCCGGCCTGCCGCGCCAGTGCGATCACCCGCTGCGCCTTGCCCAAGGCATAGGCGCCCACCAGATGCGGACGTTCGGGAAACTCCGCCATGCTGGCGATCAGGCGGGTCATCTCGGACAACGGATCGGGATGGCGAAAGACCGGCAGGCCAAAGGTGGCCTCGGTCACGAAGATGTCGCAGGGCACCGGCTCGTAGGAGGCGCAAACGGGGTTGGGCGCACGGCAGTAATCGCCTGACACGACAATCTTGGGTCCCTTGTCCGGCATGACCGCGATCTGGGCCGAGCCAAGGATATGTCCCGCAGGATGAAAGCTGACGGACACGTCCCCGACGCGCAGGACGCCCTCGGTCGTCTGGCGGCTTTGGGTGAAATCCGCGCCATAGCGGATCGCCATGATTTCCAGTGTCTGCCGCGTCGCCATGACGGCACCGTGGCCCGCGCGGGCGTGGTCGCCGTGACCATGGGTGATCAGCGCGCGGGGCACCGGGCGGATCGGGTCAATGAAGAAGTCGCCGGGCGGGCAGTAAAGCCCGGCCTCGGTCGGGTGCAGGATCTGATCGGCGCGCATGAAACCAAGATGGCGAACATTTCGTGAAAATCAACACGACCGCTTTGGCAGGGCCGTGAGACCGGTTCATGGAAACGCCCGCCGTCCGATCGGGATCCATCGCGTCCGAGGGCCCATCAGCTGGGCGGCGGACGCTTGACCGGCGGCGGCGCCTTGGACAGCTGGACGGCCAGAATGCCCACCATGATGATCGCCACGCCGATCACGTCCCCCGCGCCCAGCGCCTCTCCCAGAAGCAGGGCCGCCGTGGCCACGCCGAAGAAGGGCGTCAGGAAATGAAAGGTTGCCGCGCGGACCGCACCGATGCGGCCGACCAGCAGGAACCAGACCCAGGTCGCCAGCAGCCCCGGCACGATCACCGTGTAAAGAAACGCCCAGATCAGCCGCGGGCTGTAGGCGACTTCCCAGGTTTCGAACCAGGGCGCGATCAGGCCAAGGGACAGGGCGCCCACCAGCATCTGCAGGCCCACGACCATCATCACGTTTCCGCCTGAACTGGCACCCCGAACCGTCAGCGTCGCCACCGCCAGGGCCAACGCCGCGACAAAGCACATCGCGATGCCGGTCAGGTCGCTGCCCCCCTGCAGGCGCGCGCCCATGATGATCGCCACCCCCACGACACCCAGAACCAGCCCCCCGACGCCCATCGGGCGCAACCGATCGCCCATCAGGCTCCAGCCCAGCGCCGCCACCATCAGGGGCATCGTGGCCGCGATGATCGAGGCTAGGCCCGCTTCAATCCACTGCATGGCCATCCAGTTCAGGCCCAGGTAAAGCGCGTTCTGGCACAGGCCCAGGATGATCACCGCCCGCCATTGCGGCCGCGTCAGGCCGCGCCAGGTCTGGCCCATGGCCAGCGCGACAAGGACCCCGATGCTGCCCGACAGCGCAAAGCGCAGGGCCAGCGACATCAGCGGCGGCGCCTCGGTCACGATCATCCGGGTCGAGGTAAAGGCCGAGGCCCACATCACCGCAAATCCAAGGCCCATCAGGATTGCGCGGATGTCCATCGACTGGCCTTTCTTGCAGGTGCTGCAAGATCGCTAGCAGAGCCCCGCTCCAGCGTGAAGAACAAAAGAAAAGGGCCGTGCCCCGTGGCACGGCCCCCGCATCTTTTCGCAACAGCGTGACGATCAGCTGTTGACGCTGTCCTTGAGCGCCTTGGCGATCGTGACCTTGACCTGCTTGTCAGCCGGCTTGGTCATCATTTCCTGGGTCTGCGGGTTGCGGACCTGACGCTCGGGGCGGGCGCGGCACGCGATCTTGCCGATGCCGGGCAGCGTCACCGCGCCACCGCCGGCCACTTCGCGGGTGACGATCGCCACGATCGCGTCCAGTGCGGCCGAAGCGGATTTCTTGTCCGAGCCCATTTCCTCGGCGAGGGTCGCCACCAGTTGGGTCTTGGTCATCGGTTTTGCAGAAGCCGTAGCCATGGTCTGTCTCCTCTTGCCCTGTTCCACCGGGCCCAAAAATTGCGCCTTTTGCGGCATATCGCCTGCTACACACGGTTTTTCAGGGCAGATCAAGCCTTTTTCGCCCTGCGCGCGAAAACCTGCGTTTGCTGGGATTTCGGCGCAACGTTACAAGAATGCCGTCTCGCTGAAGGAACGCAACTTGCGCGAATGGATGCGTTCCAGCGGCATGTCGCGCAGCTTTTCCATCGCCCGGATTCCAATCAGCAGGTGGTTTGCGACCTGGGTGCGGTAAAAGTCCGTGGCCATGCCTGGCAGCTTCAGTTCGCCGTGCAGGGGCTTGTCGCTGACGCACAGCAGCGTGCCATAGGGAACGCGAAACCGGAACCCATTGGCGGCGATGGTCGCGCTTTCCATGTCCAGGGCCACCGCGCGCGACAGCGACAGGCGGTGGACGGGGCCGGACTGGTCGCGCAGCTCCCAGTTGCGGTTGTCGATGGTGGCCACGGTGCCCGTGCGCATGATGCGCTTGAGCTCATAGCCGTCCAGCTGCGTCACCTCGGCCACGGCCTCCTGCAGCGCGACCTGCACCTCGGCCAGGGCAGGGATCGGCACCCAGACGGGCAGGTCGTCGTCCAGCACGTGATCCTCGCGCAGATAGGCATGGGCCAGGACGAAATCTCCCAGTGACTGGCTGTTGCGCAGCCCCGCGCAATGGCCGACCATCAGCCAGGCATGCGGGCGCAGCACGGCGATATGGTCGGTGGCCGTCTTGGCGTTCGACGGTCCCACGCCGATGTTGACCAGCGTGATCCCCTGCCCGTCCGCCCGCTTGAGGTGATAGGTGGGCATCTGGGGCATCTTGGACAGCGTGACGACCTGGTCCCGGGGGCCGCTGATCTCCTGGTTGCCGGGCGCCACGAAGGAGGTGTAGCCCAGCGCAGGTTCGGCCAGCGCACGGCGGGCAAAGGCCTCGAACTCGTCGACATAGAACTGGTAGTTCGTGAACAGGACGAAGTTCTGGAAATGCTCGGGCGCCGTGGCCGTGTAATGCGACAACCGCGCCAGGGAATAATCAATCCGCTGCGCGGTAAAGGCCGCCAGGTGCTGCGTGCCGTCGGGCATCGGGCCCGCGACGCCGTTGACGATGTCGTCGTTCATCGTGCTGAGGTCGGGAACGTCGAACACGTCGCGCAGGGAAAAGTCCAGCACCCCTTCCTGCGGAACCGCCAGGTCGCTTTCGGCGGCCACGGCAAAATGGACCGGCATGGGGGTGTCCGACAGCCCGACCGTCACCGGCACCCCATGGTTCTTGATCAGAAGCGCGATCTGGGCGATCAGGTAATTCTGGAACAGGTCGGGACGCGTGATCGTCGCCGCATAGCTGCCGGGCTGGACCACATGCCCGAAGGACAGCCGGGAATCGAACTTGCTGTGCGTGGGCACGGCCAGGCGGATCTCGGGATAAAAGGCACGGTAGCGCGCGACCGGCGTCGCGCCATCCAGGATGCGGGTGAAATGATCCAACAGGAACCGGGTGGCCTGATCGTACAGCGCCCGCAGCTGCGCCACGGCGGCGGCGGCATCCCGATAGCTTTCGCGGGCGGGCGCGGCAGGGGTTTCGACCGGCAGAAAGCGGGGATCGGTTGTCATTCGTTCTTGTCCTTCTGATTGTCCCGACCCTGCCAGTGGCGCGGGCATCAGGCAAGCGTCTGGCGTCCGTGCGCACGCATCGTTACGGTGCCGACATGGAAATGCTTGTTTTCGGTCACGGCTATTCGGCCGGTTATCTGACGCCCCTGCTGTTGGCACGGGGTTGGAGTGTCACGGGCACGACGCGCGGCGACACCGCCCGCGTGGCGGCGGCAGGCGCAAGGCCGCTGCTCTGGCCGGGACAAGAGGATGCGGTGCGCGCGGCCATTCCACGGGCCGACGCGATGCTGGTGTCGACCGCGCCGTCGGAGGCCGGTGATCCCGTTCTGGCCGCCTTTGGCGACGATCTGGCGCGCGCGCGCCCCCGCTGGCTGGGCTATCTGTCCACGACCGGCGTTTACGGCGACCGAAAAGGGGGCTGGGTGGACGAGGACAGCGAACTGGACGGATCGGGTCCGCGCGGCCAAGCCCGGATCCGGGCCGAGGCGCAGTGGCGGCAACTGGCCGCCGATCATGACCTGCCGCTGCACATCTTCCGCCTGGCGGGCATTTATGGTCCGGGACGAGGGCCCTTTCAAAAGGTCCGCGACGGGACGGCGCGACGGATCATCAAGCCCGGCCAGGTCTTTTCGCGCATTCATGTCGAGGATATCGCCCAGGTCTTGCTGACCTCGATCGACGCGCCACGGCCCATCGGCATCTACAATGTCTGCGACGACGACCCTGCGCCGCCGCAGGACGTGATCGCGCATGCGGCCGAACTGCTGGGCCTGCCGGTCCCGCCCGAGGTGCCCTTCGACACGGCCGAGATGTCCCCGATGGCACGGTCCTTTTACGGCGACAGCAAGCGGGTCAGGAACGACCGCATCAAGCGCGACCTGGGGGTGCGGCTGCGCTATCCCGACTATCGCACAGGCCTTGCCGCATTGCTGGAGGCCGAGGGCTGAGGCTGCGCGCCGCATTGCCTTTGGCCGCCGCGCGTGCATTGATCCGGCCATGAAACACGACTTTGACGTTCTGATTGCGGGCGGCGGGTTGAACGGCCCGACCCTCGCGCTGGCGCTGGCCGCGGCGGGCCTGTCGGTGGCCGTGGCCGATCCGCGCCCGGCGGCCGCGCGGGCGGGGCACGGGTTCGACGGGCGCGCCTATGCACTTGCGGTGGCCTCGGTCCGCCTGCTGCGGGCGCTTGGGCTGTGGGACACCCTGGCGGAGGACAGCCAGCCCATCCTGCAGGTCAAGGCGTCCCAAGGCCGCCCCGGTGAGGGTGCGGCACCGTTCTTTCTGCATTTCGACAGCGCCGAGGCCGAGGACGGCCCCGTGGGCCACATGCTCGAGGACCGCTTCCTGTACCGCGCGCTGATGGCCGGGATGCAGGACAAGGTCACCCACCTTCCCGGCATCGCCGTGACGGATCAGCAGGTCGCGCCTGCGGGCGTGGCGGTGACGCTGTCCGACGGGCGGCAGGTTCAGGCGCGACTGCTTGTGGGCGCGGACGGGCGCGGTTCCGGCGTGGCCGCACGGGCGGGCATCCGGCGGCAGGGTTGGGATTATGGTCAGGCGGCGCTGGTGGCCGCCATTGACCATGACCTTCCGCATCAGGGCATCGCCCATCAGTATTTCATGGCCACGGGTCCTCTGGCGATCCTGCCCCTGCCGGGCAACCGCAGCAGCGTCGTCTGGTCCGAGACCCACGCCAATGCCCGCGCCATCACGGCCCTGGACGATGGCGGGTTCCTGTCGGTCCTGCGGCCGCGCTTTGGCGACTTTCTGGGCACGATCCGGCTGGCGGGGCCGCGCTTCAGCTATCCGCTGAGCCTGTCGCTGGCCGAACGCTATGCCGCGCCGCGCGTGGCGCTGGTGGGGGATGCCGCGCATGGGGTTCATCCGATCGCGGGCCAGGGACTGAACCTTGGGCTGCGCGACGTGGCGGCCCTGGCGGAGGTGGTGGTCGAGGCCGCCCGGCGCGGCGAAGATATCGGCAGCGAGCTGGTGGTCGAGCGTTACCAGGCCTGGCGGCGCCATGACGCGACGACGCTTGCCCTGGGCATGGACGGGGTGAACCGTCTCTTTGGCACCGACAATCCCGTGGTTTCTGCCGTTCGCGGCCTGGGCATGGGGATCGTGACGGCGCTGCCTGGTCTGCGCCGCGGCTTCATGCGGCAGGCGGCGGGACTGTCGGTGGACCCGATGCCGCGCCTGCTGACCGGACAGCCGCTTTGACGGTTCCCTCTCCCCGTCTTGCGGCATAGGTTGCGCAAAACCCAAGGGGCCATATGGCACGGACACTTTCCCAGTTCCTGAACGACCTGGATCGCGATCTTCGTGCACGGGGCGACTGGGGCAGCGTGGCGGATTACATTCCGGAACTGGCCCGCATCGATCCGGCACAATTCGGCATTGCCGTGGCCTTGGCAGATGGGCAGGTGCTGACCGCCGGCCAGGCAGATCAGCCGTTTTCGATCCAGTCGGTCAGCAAGGTCTTTGCCCTTGCCTGCGTGCTGGGCCGGATCGGCGAGCAGCTGTGGTTGCGCGTGGGGCGCGAGCCGTCGGGGGACCGCTTTGACTCGATCCTGCTGCTGGAGCAGGAAAAGGGCCGTCCCCGCAACCCGTTCATCAATGCGGGCGCGCTGGTCGTCACGGATGAGCTGTTGACCGGGCGCAGCCCCCGGCAGGCGCTGACCGAGGTGCTGGGCTTTGTCCGCCAGGCGGCCGAGGACGAGAACATCCACATCGACAAGGCGGTTGCCGAATCCGAAACCCGCACCGGGCACCGCAATGCGGCGCTGGCGCATTACCTGCGCAGCTTTGGCAACCTGCAGAATCCGCCGGACCACGTCACGGGCACGTATTTCCACCAATGCGCCATCGAGATGACCTGCGTGCAACTGGCTCGCGCGGGCCGGGTCATTGCCGGATTGTCCTGCGCGCCCGCTCTGCTGTCTCCGGTCAAGCAGCGGCGCATCAACGCGCTGATGATGACCTGCGGGCAGTATGACGGGTCGGGCAACTTTGCCTTTCGCGTGGGGATGCCCGCCAAGTCCGGCGTCGGAGGCGGCCTGCTGGTGGTCGCGCCCGGCCGGGCGTCGATCGCGATCTGGTCGCCGGGGCTGGACGGGTGGGGCAATTCGCGGATGGGCACGTTGGCGGCCGAGAAGCTGGCCGAGTTCACCGGCTGGTCGGTCTTTGGCTGACCGCGCGGAGGGGCTGCACGCCCCCGCTGCCCCCCGCAAGATGTGTCGGTCAAGGTGACGTCAGGCCACCAGTTCGGCCGCACGTGACAGGTCCGCGCGCAATTCCGACAGGGCCGCCGGAGCGCGGTCGGGCGGCAGCCGCAGGATGAGGCTGGGATGCCACGAGATCAGCACCGGCCCGCCCTCCAGAGCGGTTTCGATCGTGCCGCGCCGGGCTGTCAGGGGCTGACGGTTGCCGGTCAGGGCAAAGGCCGCGGTCGCCCCCAAGGCCACCGTCAGGCGCGGCGCGACAAGACGGCGTTCAAGATCCAGCCACCAGCGGCACTGGTCGACATGGCTCCTGTCGGGGGTCTGGTGGATCCGGCGCTTGCCGCGCGGCGTAAAGCGGAAATGCTTGACCGCGTTGGTCAGCCAGGCACGGGCCGGGTCGAGGCCCGCCTGCTGCATGGTCTGGCGCAGCAGCTGCCCGGCGGGCCCCACGAAGGGGCGGCCGGCCAGATCCTCCTGATCGCCAGGCACTTCGCCCACGATCATCAGCGCAGCCTGCGGGTCGCCTTGTCCCCAGACGGTCTGGGTGGCGGCATGGCACAGGTCGCACCGGGTGCAGCGGGCAGCCTGGCTGGCCGCCTGCGCCAGCGTGTCGGGAACCGCTTCGTCGGGGCGCTGGCGGATGCGGGCAGTGATCCGGGGGGCAAAGGCAGGGGCCTCCGAGGCACCCGCCTCGCGCATGGCCTGGACACGCCGGGGGGCATCGGCCAGCATCTCGGGGATCAGGCGCGTTTCCGGCAGGTTCTTCCAGTATTTCACCGGCATCTCGGACCGCATGGCGTTGGTCTTGATGCGAGCCGGATTGAAGATATTGGCGAAATAGGTTTGCCACAGGTCATGGCTGGCATCGGGCGGCAGATCCGGCCGGGGCGCAGGTGGATCATAGGCGATGGCGGCCCCGTCAAAGCGGGCGGTGCCCTCGGGCGTCGCAATCAGCCAGTCCATGTCGGCGAACCGCTTGGCAAAGAACGGCGCACCGGCCTCGATGATCGGGTGCTCGGGCTCGAACCAGGCGCCGAAGCGGCGGCGCGGACCCTCTGCGGGCAGTTCGTGAAAGCGCACAAAAGCGTGCATCTTGTGGATGTCGCGGCGCACCGACCTGACCATGCGGTTCAGCCGGACCAGCATCGGGTCCGCGGGATTTTCCAACCAGCCGCGATCCTCCTGCGCCCGCATCAGCGCCGCATACAGCAGCGACCAGCGTTCCGGATCGGAATGGCTGGACACGGTCCGGGCCAGCGTCAGGAAATCTTGGGTCGCCGTGACAGGATGATGGCCGGGTGGGGGTGGCGGTTCCGAGCCGAACAGATCGGCCGATGCGTCTGGATCGGTCCAGCTCACGGCCTCGGGCGCAACGCGCGCGCTGGCCAGGTCGCGGGCCGCCGCCCGCCAGGCGTCGAAACGGCCAAAGCGGGGCAGGTCGACGCGGATCATCAGAACAGGCTCAGCTGTTCCGGCGCAGGGGCAAAGCGGGCGCGCAGGCCGTCACTGTCGATCAGCGCCCCCGGCCGCCAATCGGGCAGCGTGACAAAGGGCTGCGCCTTGGACATGACCGCGCCCATCCGCAGCAGATCCCCATAGCGGACCGCGCCGTTGCGGCGGGCGGCCAGGATGCGGTCGACGGTCCGGGTCCCAAAGCCCGGCACGCGCAGCAGCTGCTCGCGCGTGGCGCGGATCACGTCGACCGGAAAATGGGCACGGTGCGCCAAGGCCCAGGCAAGCTTGGGATCGATGGCCAGATCGAGATTTCCCGACGGATGGGCGGCCCCGATCTCGTCCGCCTCGAAGCCGTAAAAGCGCATGAGCCAGTCGGCCTGGTACAGGCGATGTTCCCGCATCAAGGGCGGCTTGATCAGCGGCAGCATGGCCGAACTGTCCGGGATCGGCGAAAAGGCCGAATAATAAACCCGCTTGAGCCTGTAGCCCGAATAAAGGTTGGCCGAGGTTCGCAGGATGTCGCGATCGGTCGCCGCATCCGCCCCGATGATCATCTGCGTCGATTGCCCGGCCGGGGCAAAGCGCGGAGGACGTTTCCCGGTGTGGGTGCGCTCCTTGGCGGCCTCGCGTCCCAGACGCACGTCGGCCATCGCGGCGCGAATCGTCTCGGGACGCTTTTCCGGCGCCAGCTGGCGCAGGCTGGCATCCTGCGGCAGCTCGATGTTCACCGACAGGCGGTCGGCATACAGTCCCGCCTCGGCCACCAGATCGGGCGAAGCGTCGGGGATCGTCTTGAGGTGGATATAGCCCTTGAACCCGTGATCGACCCGCAGCATCCGCGCGATGCGGACCATGTCGCCCATGGTCTGGTCCGGGCTCTTGATGATCCCCGACGACAGGAACAGTCCCTCGATCATGTTGCGGCGATAGAATTCCAGCGTCAGCTTGACCACCTCTTCCGGGGAAAACCGCGCCCGTTCCACATTGCTGCTGACGCGATTGATGCAATACGCGCAGTCATAGATGCAGAAGTTCGTCATCAGTATCTTGAGCAGGCTGATGCAGCGTCCGTCGGGGGTATAGGCGTGACAGATCCCCGACCCTCCGGCCGAACCGATCCCGCCGTTGCGCGAATCGCGTCGCGTGGTCCCGCTGGAGGCGCAGGAAGCGTCGTACTTGGCCGCATCCGAAAGGATCGCCAGCTTGTCTTGGAGGGTGCGCGTCGCCATGCAGGAAAGATATGTTCCGCCTCCGTTCCCTTCAAGCTCCCCGCCCTGAAACAATTGGGCTGGAACCGTCACGGAGCCGCGATCGTTGGCCGCCATTGCCATCCGGCAGACGTGATGTGCAAGATTTCGGCGAAAGGATAAGATCGGCGTCATGAACATACGCACCCTCGCACTTGCGCCCGCCCTTCTTGTCGCCATGGCCTTTCCGGCCTTGGCAGAACGCATCCCGCTGAACGAGATCTCGCGCTATCTCAACAGCCTGACAACGGTCACGTCACAGTTCACGCAGATCAATCCGGACGGCACGGTGTCGACGGGCACCGTTTACATCCAGCGCCCGGGCCGGGTCCGGTTCGAATACGACAACGACCGGACGCTGGTTCTGGCTTCGGGCGGAAACGTTGCGGTGTTCGACGCCAAGTCGAACGGCGGCCCCCAGCAGTACCCGCTGTCGCAGACGCCCCTGTCGATCATTCTGGACGCGAACGTGAACCTGGGGCGCCAGAACATGGTCGTAGGCCATAGCGAGCAGAACAACGCCACCGTGGTGACGGCGCAGGACCCGCAGCGCCCGGAGAACGGCACGATCCAGATGGTCTTCACCGCCCCCACCGAATTGCGTCAGTGGGTCGTCACCGACGACAGCGGCCAGAAGACGACCGTAATTCTGGGCGAGATGCAGAAGGGCGGCTCGATCCCGTCGTCGCGCTTCTCGATCCAGGCAGAACTGGGACGCCGCTGACTGCCGGCCGCCCCATACCTGACCTGTGGGCATTGCCTTGAAGAGCCTCCTCAAGGCAGCGCCTCCTGCCCTTGATGGTCATGTGACCAGCGATGGGCGCAGGTCCGCACCGTGGTCTTTCGGGAGGATGGTATGGGGCGGGCGGCGCCTCAGGCGAATGGGCTCCATGCCAAAGCATGGAGTAGGTGCGCCGCCCGCCTTATCAGGATTCTCACCTTCTTCAGAGAGCGACAGGTCCCCGCGACGCGTCGCGCAGCATGACATCCCCACCTGTGCTGCTTGCGTTTTTACGCTCCCCTTGGCTTAGCCCGCAGTCATTGCACCGGCGGTCGCTCTGCGGCCTGGGCATTCCGGACAGGCATTTCAGACCACCATCAGGTCAGGCACATGCCGGCAGGCGGGCGATCCCGGTGCCATGGACCCGCCCAAAAACTGCCTCTGCACCCGATGTCATGGCCTCAAAGTCCGGTAGCGTGGTGTTCACCCTGTGTGACCCAGGCAGAACGCCCTTGGCCGCAGCCTGAGCGTGGTAGGCAGGTCTGCCCGCTTCCTCGCATTTCCGCGGAAGCATTAGATCATCTTAGATTGTCGTGAACTTCCTTAAAATACCGCGCAGCCTGCTCACGATACGCCTCCGGTCACTGGGCAAAGGCTCGACCTGGGAGCGGCAATGTCCGCAGTCCAGCACAAGCTCGACAACCTGATCTGCCTGATCGACTTCAACGACCTGCAGGCGGATGGCGGATCGACAGCCGCGCTCGCGCGGGGCGACGAGTTGGCGAAATGGCAGGCGTTGGGCTGGCACGCGCAGCGTGTGGAGGGCAACGACCTGACCGCCGTCGTTGCCGCCTTTGACGCGGCCCGCGAGACGGACCATCCCGGCCCGCGCGTCATCATCTTCGACACGGGCATGTGCAAGGGCGTGGGCTTCCCGAAACGGCGCGAGATCACGCATTTCGTCCGGGTGGAAGCCGATGAATGGGCCAAGGCGCCGGCCGTTCTGGAAGAAGGAAAACCGCAATGACCCTCGCCTCGACAAACCGCAAGCAAGAGCCGCGCCAGGTTCCCGAAGAAGGTGGCGACCACGGCGATGATCGTCTCTCTGGCCGCCGAAGGCTGTGACACGGTCGCCGCGCCCTTTGGCAACGCCTTGGTTGAAGCGACCAAGAGGGCCAACAAGATTGTCGGCCGATCTGCCAGCTTGGCGAAATAGACCGATCTGCACGTCTTCGCGCAGGCGATGCCGGACCGGTTCTACCAGATGGGCACCGCGGAACAGCTGCTGATGTCGGCGGCGGCGGGGCTGGCCTGAGCAGGCTTCGACCCTTTCGCCACCATCTATGCGATCTTTGCTTCACGCCGCGCCTATGACTTCATCGGCATTGCGATGCGGAAGAAAACCGGCCCGTCAAGATCTGCTGCGCCCTGCCGGGCCTGACGACCGGCTATGGCCCCAGCCACCAGGCAACCCAGGATCTGGCGATCTGCCACGGTCTGCCGAACATGACGATCATCTATCCCTGCGATGCCGACGACATCATCGGCATGTTGCCCCAGATCACGGCCCATGACGGCCCGGTCCATACCCGTCTGCCACGGGGCCAAGGTCCTCTCGGTGCTGACACGTCACAAGTGCGAGCATCCGTTCCAGCTGGGCAAGGCGCAGGTGATCCGCGAGGACGGGGTGTGCTGATCATCTCGACCGGCTTCATGACGATGCGCGCGCTGGATGCAGCCGAACGTCTGGCTGCCGACAACGTCCACGCCGCCGTGCTGCACGTGCCGACAATCAAGCCTTCCGACACCGGGACGATTCTGGCCGAGGCCCGCGAGGGCGGCCGGCTCGTGGTGACGGCCGAGAAGCACACCGTTGTTGGCGGGCTGGGCGAAGCCGGGGCGACGACGCTGCTGACCTGCGGGGTGACACCGACGCTCCGGATGATCGCGCTCCCGAACGAGTTTCTGGAGGCCGGCGCCTGCCGACGCTGCACGAGATGTACGGGGCTGACCGTCGGCAAGATGGTCGAGCGCATCAAGGACTGGCTGTAGCAGCCACCCGTTCAGGATAGATATGTCATCGGGACCGGCGCTGCATTCGCGCGGGGCTTGGGCAGGGTCACGGCCCGGATGTTCGCCAAGCACGGCGCCAGCGTGGCCATCCTGAATCTGGAGACCGGCGCGGCCGAGGCCGCAGCAGGCGATCTGGGGGCGGATCATGACGGCCCTGCCTGCAACGTCACCGACAAGGCCATCTGCGACGCGGCGGCCAAGGCTTCCTCGACCGCTGGGGCCGGATCGACGTCCTGGCGAACAACGCCGGCATCACGCAGCCGCTCAAGATCATGGACAGCGAGGCGCAGAAGTATAACGTGGTGTTTGACATCAAGCTGCGTGGCACCCTTTGCATGAGTGCAGTTCCGGAAGCCCGCATTGCTTGGCCTCGAAGGGATAAAGCGCCCCTGCATCCGCCGCCTGTCCGGACGCATCATGAGGATCTGACCTGCGGAAGCCGGACCGATGATTCATGCAGTTCTGGACAATGGGCGCAGGGGCGCGTAATCAACGCAGATAAGTCTCCGGCAAGATCGGAGCAGAGCAGTCCTCATAGGCATGTCCGCTCTCCATGCTCTCGAGCGGCCTTTTTGTTTTCCCGAGACGCGGCTTGGTCGTCCTCGCGCCATCGAACAGGGCATGCGGTCCGTAAGGTCGCCTTTTCTTGGAGTTGCAGATCAGTCGGAGCGTGACGACCAGAGGCTTAAGCCTGCCCTGATGGCCGCAGGGTGACGATGAGGATGCAGGGTCTGGAGAACCCGAGTCGTGCAGCAAAATTGGACAGGGGTCATGCATGCCGACCTTCCGCCCCTTGGCGAAGTACATGATCCCTTTCTATCTCGGCTCGCTCAGCGGGCTTTTCCGGGAGAACAGCTATGACCGAAAGCTACAGCAGGCGGCGTCAAGAGGCCGAGATTGCCTTTGGCAAGACACAGTCGCCGCGCACGGCGCGTGATCGCGCCTTTGACGAGATCGACGCGATCAAGGCTGCCGACGAAGAAAAGACCCTGAGGCTGCGCGAGGCGCGCCTGGCCCGGGATGCACAGGACAAGGCCACGCCCAAAGCGGGCCCCGGCGCAAAACGAACCCGAAATTCCTGACCTTGCCTGAAAAACCTATATCTGGAACAGAAACTTGAAAAACACGAACAAGAACGATCTTTCCGACCGCCGCAAGGCCGCGACCGGCGCCAAAGCCGCCCTTCTCGAGGCCTATCGGGCTGCCAAGGAGGCTGCCGAACCCGTCCGCGAGGACAGGCAGAAGGAACGCATCGCCCTTGCCGAGGCGCGGGAAGCACGCCAGGCGCTGCGCGAGCAAGGCAAGCGCGAAGAGCAGGCGCGCCTTGCGGCGGAAAAGCAGGAGCGCGATGTCGCCCTTGCCGCCGCGACAGCCGAGGCCCGTGATCATGCGGACAACGATCGGGTTGCATGTCCCGTTGAGGATGAAGCCGCCCGCAAGGCGGCACGTGACCGGCGCTATGCCAACCGCAAGGCCCGGAAGGGCTGAGCGATCCGCGTGCCTGGCCTGACAAAGGCGGGCCGACCTGTGATATATGCCCGCTTGACGCCGGAGCGCGCCAGCCTCCTGAGCTGAGGAAGTCTGCTTCCCGGTCGTAGTCCTGAGAACCTCAACCTGCACCCCCATGCCCAAGTTGCGGGGTGCCGGAAAGGGTGCAGGTTTCGGTCAGCGGCAGGGCTTGGGCCGTCCTGTTCATGACGGCATGCAGATGAGGATCCGGTCCGCGATGATGCGCTCTGTCGGATGACGTCTCAACCAGCCTGTGCCGGCCCGGGAGGAAGCGGATCAGACACGCGTGGCTCGGCCTCCGGTCATGGCGGGGCGCGGCAACCCGGACGTACCAGCCGCGCCCGGATCAGTGGCGGGATCATAAAGGTATCCTGTCACACAAAGCATGGCAAAACCCAGTTGTCCTGCAACCTCTCCAGTCGGCAACGCAAAGTCGCGGCAGGGGCAGTTGTTCAGGTGGATCTTTTCGGCAGGCGACTGGACGCCCCCGTCAGTCGCCCGCCATAGGATGAATGACCTTTACCAGACGGTCCAGCACCCGCATGGTTTTCCGCGGGAAAGGGGATTCAGCGGCCCGTCATTCCGCACATGCCGGGCAAACCGCCAGATAGCCAAGCCTCATCATGCGCCCGAGGTCGCCCATTCTCTCGGTCCCTTAGTCGAAAGAATTGCTCTTGCCGCGCCAGTATGGCCTCCTCGTCGCGTTCATATTTGATCCCGTAATTTCATGGTGCGATCTTTTCGGAATTTGAAAGAGGCGGGAGAGACCAGGTCTGTCGCGGACGCGCCACGAGCGAGGCGTGGAAATGCCACTGGTCCAAGTGACTAAAACGACAGCGTCCGTCCACGCTGCAATGATGAGGGCGGGCCCGGCATCGGTCCGGGGGCCGCCCGAATGACCGCTCGCTTTGCGCGATGCTGAGCCGGGAACTTGACAGTGAGGAGGATCACAAAGCGGTTCAGTATCTTGTTTCCCTGACGGACCCCAAGGCGGGGGCGAAGTGGCGCAAGCAGGCGACAGTCCAGGACAGGGAAACCGGGCCGAGGGACCCGCGCTCAACTGCAACGCGCGCGAGGAGGAAGCGGTGGTTGTGGGCAACCAGACGCCATGCGCTGTTGGCGTCGGAGGACGGTTTTCATGCCGTGCAACCGTCCCTTCCTCCTCTGACGCATCCGGCCCTGCATCGCTGTCGTCAACGACAGAAGATGCCGCACCTGCCTGACGTCGATGACGACAGGCAGGTGCGGCAGCGCGTCAAACGCTGCCCCATCGGCTGTTTACATGTCGTATCGCCGAAGTGCAGACCACCGAGGTCAAGCCGTATCTCATGGCAAGTGACAGTACCGGCAAGTTCGCCTTTGTCCGGAAGGCCGGCAGAATGGCTGCAGCCCGGTTCCTGCGCGACATGGTTGCCGCAGCTCCCTGCCGGCTCCGGAAGGGGCTGACCGACAGGGCGCGCAGGTCGCAACCCGGAGCTGCAACACGCCCGCCTTCGAGCACATCCTGGCCGGGTGTGCCGTGAACACGGGAGCGGGCACAGGCTGACGAAGGGGAAGCCTCCCGCGAGTTGCGAGGGTCGGACGACAGTCAGGGGACTGGCGTCCCGAGACGGCCGGGACAAGCGGATGAGCCGCACGATCAAGGAAGGTGAAGCGGGTCAGGGAATGATCCGGGGCTCATTCTTCCGCTTAACGTCGAACCACTCCATCGCGGCGATCACGGATCAGCTGCGAACGCATCTGGCGTCTTCATCGCCGCCGATGACGCCGCCCGCCGGCTCAAGACGCTCCTGTTCGGCACAAGATGCCTTGTATCAATCCCAACCTGACACACGGGCGCGTCGGAGGGTCGAGCGTCGGGTATCGCCATGTGCAGAGGGTGCCATGCGTATGTCGGCGCGTCAGCCTGTACAGGGTCCGGCCACTTTGAGCATCAGAGCCACATCAGGACGGCGGCTTTGAGAGCGAGGGCTGAAAAGAAGGTGCCGTGGCAGCGGGCGTATCGGGTGGCGACGCCCCTTTGCTCCGGCCGGCCACAGCATGCTCCCGATGCGGTTGCGCCTCGTGCTTGCATCACAAAGGCCGGCAGCGCTGCCGCGCGCTGTCGCCGCCGGTCCGGCAAAGATGACGATCGCGGGTGGGGCGGCCCCTGCATCGGTGGCGATGTGCGGACTGGTGCTCGTGCCGCTCTTCGTTCGGGTCCGTCTGACGCGCATGCCCTTCCTGTGCAGTCACGCGGAAGGCCTGGCAACGCCTTGGGACGGGCCGCATCCGTGATGATCGCCTTCTCGGGGCTTTCGCGGGGCGATCCTGTCATGATCCGGGCGATGGCGCCTTAAGCGCGAGGCCGCTCGAACTGATGGTGCCGCGGCTCATCTCCGGCACTTGCGGCGGTTGCAGAGGGTTCTTGCCGGCCAGCATCCTTTGGAACATCACACTGTTGCATGCCATTGCGGTTGAGGAAGATCATGCCGCTCAGCACTCGATGGTCGTCAACTCGCGGCCTGCCATGGTTGCCCATCGACCAACTCTCCTTGCGACACCTGAAATCGATGGGGTTGGGGCCCGGCAGAACTGGTCCGGCACTGGCCGAGATCAGAAAGGCGCACTTCCGCCAGATTGTTCCCGCCGACCAGGACCGCTTTAGACACAAGGGAGGCAAGCCGTCACTGCCGATGATGCAGGCGTCAGGACCGCGATGCGTCGCTTGTTTCGATCTGATAATGGATCGGCTTGAAGCTACCGCCGTTGGACGCATAAGCGGAACAGGCAGTAAGACCGATGACCAGATCCATCTCCGCGCGCAGGCGAAGATAATCTCCCGGCCGGCTTGTCGGAGGGTCCACCCGCAGCACGCCGTCGGCGGCCACAGGTACATTCATGAAGACGTTGAAGGCACAGGGGATCATGTCCGGCTCCACCCCATAGGGGGCAAGAGCCTCGGCCAAGTTGCCAAAGCAGCCGCGATGAACCGGCTGGTCAGGATAGAAGTGGCGAAAGGTGGCCTCGCTGCAGGGTGTCAGCAGGAAGTCGTGCCGGCCAACCGTGTCCTCGATGATCGTCAACATGGGCCGCGACCTGTTCGACCAAAGCCGGTTCCCGCCCGTCAGCGCGATCGTTTCCTCGTAATCGAAGGTTCGCCCGTTTGAAATGACCTCGCGCACATCGGCCGCGCTGTAGGCCAGCAGGTCCGACACCTGCGTGCCCTGAGGGTCGATGACCCGCAAGGTCTGCCCTTCATGCAACAGGAACGCTGCTCCGGTGCGCGGCGGGATCTCAACGATGCTCATGCGAGGCCCTGGGGTCACGGAAAGGGCAGCGCCAGTCGTCGCCGACCATCCGTCCGCTGTACTGCCGGGCCTCGCTTTCCTCGCCAAAGCGCGACAGCATGGGGTTGATGCTTCCGGCCAAGGCTTCGTCGCGGCTCAGGATGCGCTCGCGCATGCGCTCGTACCGGCCTTCCTCGCGCAGGCGCTCGAACTGGTCGTGCAGGTTGAAGACCAGCGTGGGACGGGGCATGCGCCGTGCCGGCCGCGACGCCTGGGGATGCAGGCCAACCACGAAGAAGGCAGCCCCGCCGAAGCTGAGCGAGAAATGCGGATCATCCGGATCCAGGCTGACATTGCTGTCATAAGGCTGCTGGCGCCGGTCGTCGATGTTGGCCAGGGACTGCAGGCGCTGCCACATCGCGACCTCGAACTGTCTTTCGTCAAGATTGTCCGGCCCTGCGAACACAACCGCCAGACTGCGCAGACCGGAAGGATCCGCGCGATAATCCTCGACCCAGTCCAGAAGTTCTGAGTGAACCCAGGCATCGTCGGCGCGGCTGTCAAGCGCATGGCAAACAAGCGTCTTGAGCGTGCCGCGCGCCATTGCGGATTTGGCCCCAAGGCACGGAAATCTGGTATCCGCAATGGCTTCCAGCAGTTCGTCGCGGGCGGCCAGTGCGGTCTCGTTATCGACATGCATGGAGAACACCTGTTGCAATCTGCAGCAGGAACAAAAGAGGCAATCGAAAGTTCCGGCCAAGCAACAGTGTCCGGTCGTCGCAGCCGCGCGGGATCAGGCAGCGGAACGTGCCGCACGGGCGGCCGGACCGGCTTTGCCGCGGGCGGCCCACAAGGCGAAAGCATTGGTCGCCGTCCGTGCGGCATATTGTGCGGCATCACTCCGGAGCGATGATCACCATGGGGAACATTGTCGGGCCCGAGGAGCCGAAGCGACACGATCTCCTGGCGCTCAGCTATGTCCTGCCGATCGCGGCA
>Ga0194112_10000561_pt1 | contig 54346 bp, 59 predicted proteins | sample TA2MahC400mmetaG_FD_146191 | JGI IMG/M metagenome (GOLD analysis project Ga0194112, IMG submission 146191) | Freshwater microbial communities from Lake Tanganyika, Tanzania - TA2015016 Mahale Deep Cast 400m | ecosystem: Environmental > Aquatic > Freshwater > Lake | place: Tanzania: Lake... | reverse complement strand
CCGATTGACCCGCGCGCTACACCGCGCACGATGTCGAATCCGTTGCTCGACCGCAAAGTCTATTGGCGCGTCATCGAATGGGACCCGGTCGACCGCTGCGCCTACGGCGTCGTGGTCGGCGACTCGCTGCTGTTCAAGTTCGACACGCACGACGGCCCCGAAGGCAAGATTACGCCGTTGGTGCGGCTCTGCGCCGAGCGTTACCTCAACGCCGACCCGAGCCTGATTCCCGTCTCGACGCTCGCGCTGACCATCTCGCGCGACCATCGCATCTACTACGCGCCGGTCGTCTCGGTGGCGTTCGACTACGCGGGCACGTCATGGGACGTGGCCGACGAACGCAAGTTCACCGCGAAGCTGACCGGCGAGGAGGTGCCTCCCGAATCGGCGTTGATCGTCTATGACATCGCCACCAAGCAACGCCGCGAACTCGGCATCATGCGCACGCACGATGGACGGCGCGTGTTTGGCCTCGGTGGCGCGTGCACGGGACAAAAGGACGGCAAGATTTACTTCGTCGGCGCCGTCGAGGAACGCGACCCGAAACGCGTCGCCAACAAGATTGATAATCGCTGGCCGTTCAGCATGGCATTGGTCAGTTACACTCCCGCCAAGGAAGGAGGCGCACAATGAAACGTTTAATGTTTTCTGGAGGGCCACGCTCCGTCGTGGCCGCCGCTGCAAACCCACGGACGCGACAGAGCGCGTCCCTCCAAGCCGTCCTGCTGCTGTTGCTCCTCGTCAGTTCCGTTCACGCCCAAAAATGGATCAACCCGAACTTCGACGCCCACCGGCTCGATTTCCGCACGCTCGGTTATCCCGACGTGACCGAGATCGAAGCCGACAACAGCCCGATCACCGCGTTGCTCACCGCCGCCAGTGGCAAGGTCTATGGCGCCACCAGCGGCAAGACCGCGTCGTTCCTGTTCCTCTACGACCGCAGCATAAACAAGGTCCGCCCGCTCGGCAAAATCGGCGACGCCCGCGGCGTGTATCACACGCTCGTGCAGGACACCGATGGCACACTGATCATTGGCGGCGGCCTCAACATGCTCGCGCCGGTTCCGTTGACGCAGCAGTTCCCCGGCGGCTACCGCGCCATCGAGGAGCAACTCTGGAAAGACATCGCCGCGCCCTACAAGGATTACCCCGGCGGCCACCTCTACCGTTACGACCCCGCCAAGAACGACGCCGGCGCGAAGTTGGCGGGTGAGGCGTGTCCGCTCGAAGACCTCGGTGTCCCCGTGCGGAACAACTCGATCTACGCGCTCGCCCTCGACGCCAAGGCCCGGCAGCTTTACGGCGTCACGTACCCCGACGCGCACTTCTTCGTCTGTGACTTGGAGAAGAAGAAAACGCGCGACATCGGCCCCATCCTCGACCGTAAAGTCTATTCGGGCCCGGAGCGAACGTGGCGCAGCGTGCCTCGCGCGCTGCACGTTGCCGCCAATGGCCGCGTCTATACCTCCGGCGAGGATGGTCGCATCGTCTATTTCGATCCCCAGTCACAGAAGCTGGTCCGCACCACGATGCAGATCCCCGGCGAGTATTGGGAAGCGTGGAACTATCACGGCTACCCGGTCATCGAATCGTGGGTCACCGACGCCAAAGGCAATCTCTTCGGCGCCACCAGCGACGGCTATCTCTTCCAGATGCAGCCCGACAAAGCGCAAATCATCAACCTCGGCAAACCGCGCATCCACCGTCGTGTCCGCGCCATGACGCTCGGCCCCGACGACCGGCTCTACCTGCTCTGTGGCGAGTTCGAGGACGTGGTAAAACTCATTAGCTACGACACAACAGGTCGCGAAGGTTTCATTGACTGGGGCACATTGACGGTGGATCGCAGCCCGTATTACGCCAAGCGCGCCTACCAATTCGACGCGATGACCACCGGAATTGACGGTACGATCTTCATGGGCGAAAGCGACCGTCGCGCCTGTCTTTACATGTTCATCCCCGGCGCCAAACCCTTTGAAGGCGGTTTCAATCCCAGCAACCCGCGGTGACGTTAGCGTCGCTCATCCGTTATACCGTTGATGGGCTTATCACTACTTCATCTTGAAAAGCGCCTTCAAATCGCGACGTACTTGGTCATGTTTCTTGCAGATCGGACATGCCTTACCCCATTTCACCTTCGATGCTTTCATCTTGTTGTCGCGCGGATTGAACAGGTGTGTTGCTAAACATTCTGCCTTACCAAGTTGGCTCTGACCTGCGACGCAAAACACTTCTGCACACGTCGCCTGCAGCAAATAGGCAGATTTTTCGTAGCTACATAGGCGCTTCCAGCTATATCCCTTCCCGACATAGAGACACTTCCTGCCACGTCAAAACACATAGACGATCGGGCCGTGGAGTTTAGCTTCCGCCCAAGCGAGGAGATCGTCCCCACGAGCAATCAGGCCATGCCCGGCGATGTGCTTCAAGTGGCGCGAATCCACAGTCTTTGCAAACTCTTTGTGTCCGTTTCTCTTCAATAGAATTGCCGAAGCGGTCTCCAAGAGTTCGTTAATGTATTTCTCACGGACTTGCTTGGTGAAAACCTTGGGATGTCCTACGCCTTGGGGTGTCACGACAGATCGGATGGCCGCCGTTCGCCGAGACCACAGTTCGTCTAGTTTCGTGTGAAACTGTTTGTTTAACGACATGCCTTCTCCTTGAGTTCTTTATTGTTGAGCGCTTGCGTCACCAACTTCCCTTCAGATGTTCGCTGAAAGATGGGCTGGTGAAAGCGGACGGCGTGCAGGAGGTTAGCGATGACCAGCACCGGACAATCCCATCGGAAATCCAAACCCCAGATTCACTCCGCCATTCTGGTTTGTTCCGAGTTTTCGCCATAACAGATCGCAGTGTAGCGAGTCAGAGACCCTTCAACAAGCTCAAGTTAACAGCAATGGAAAACGCTGCGTCATGTTCCGGCTTTCGTGTGTTCAGTGTGTTTCGTGGTGAAAAACGACGGGTTGCACGGATTCGTGGGTGCCGGTTCTGAGCAGTTGGCAGCGGCTTTCAGCTAGGCAACGACAACGATTTTACCGGGGCGGACGGTTGGCAGAACGGCCAGGACTTTGGGCATGAGCGGGGGCGTGTCGGCCAGCCGGTTGCTGCGCGCTTTAAGGCCGATCACCGCGAGGCGGAGTTTCGCGAGGTTCTGTTGCTTGGGCAGGCTGGCGTCCATCGTGATCAGGATGTCGAACTGTCCGTTGGCGCTGGTGGACCGTTTGGATGGAACGACCTCCCACAACGCCACTGCGCTTCGCTACGTGGCTTACTACGAACTACCCTTTGAATGTGGTTTGACGGGGCATTTAGCGCCATTCGTTGTCGGCGGGTGTTTCTTCGGCGACGGGGGTGCGGCAGGCATTGGTGGCGCCGAGCAGGAAGACGCCGTAGGCGATGATGTAGATAAGTTGGAGGTCGAAACCTTCGAGGCGCATGGCCAGGTAGGTCGTGAAGATGATGGCGGCCGGTGTGACGGCGTGCAACGCGATGTTGAACAGTTGCGGCCAGCGCAAGCCGCCGGCCATGCCGCGTTCAAGGATGGCCGCGGCAAACGAGAACAGGAGAATTTGCGCGACCACCAGAAAGCTGGCAGCGGCAAAAAGTATCGGGATGCTCATGAGGATGCCGGCGCGCAGGAAATTGCGGATGTAATCCGCCGTGATGGTGGAGTCGGGGAAACCGCGCAGGTTGTGGCGCTGGGTGAAAACCGGGAGACTCGGGTTGCGGTCGGGTTTCATCCAGAACAGAAGGGCATCAGCAGTCACCAAAACGCCGTGCATGGCTTCAGGGTCAGCGGCAGTCGCTTTGCCGGTGGTGTCGAGAAGGAAAAGAAAGTTGTCGTCGCCGGCGCGGTACGGTTGGGGAACATCAGCGATGACGTTGCCTTGCTGGATGCGGAAGGGCGGCACGTGTGCCTGCGCCCAGTCGCCAACGGTGTCCGTCAACCGCCAGCCCGCCGGCACGAACCGGAACGCGAGGATCAATCCCAGCAGGATGATGAGTTGGGCGAGATAGAACAGCGAGGCCGTGAGGGGACGGTCGCGCACGTCGCGGTATGTCTGGAACCCGGAACAGCACCGGAACATCGTGCGGAAAAAAGTCATTGTTTTGCCTTCAACGCCGCCCGTGTCTGTTTTTGGAGTTTTTTGATCTTCCCCTCAAAACTGGCGCGGGTGGCGGCGTCCATGCGGTCGAGAAAGAGGATGCCGTTGAGGTGGTCGAGTTCGTGTTGGATCGCGCGGGCGAGCAGCCCGGTTGCCTCGATGCAGAACGGCTGGCCGTCGAGGTCTTGTGCTTCCACGCGGACGCGCGCGGCCCGTCGGATGGCGGCGCTGATTTCGGGGACGCTGAGGCAGCCTTCTTCGCCGGTTTGTTCGCCTTCGGAGGCGGTGATCCGCGGGTTGAGCAGGACCAACGGCATTTGGGAAGGGATGTCCTGTTGTTGGTTGTCGCGCCACAACTCGGAGGGTTGTTCGCTGTTGCGAATGTCAATGACGGCAAGCATCAGGGTGCGACCGACCTGCTGGGCGGCGAGTCCGACGCCGTTGGCGGCATACATGGTTTCAATCATGTCGCCGGCGAGTTGGCGCACCTCCGGTGTGACGCGCTCGACGCGTTTGCCTTTTTCTCGGAGGGTGGGGTGGCCGCACTTGATGACGTTCAATATCACGGGCGGGATTATACTGCGCGCGTGCTGGACGCGCAAGGCGGGTTGTGGTAGAAGGCGCGCAAAGGAGATAGCGCGTGGTTTCATTGCAGACGTATTGGGAAAGCTGGCTGACGATCATGGTCAAGCCGTTCCATCATTTTGGCGACGTGTGGCTTGGGATACTGCCGTTGTACGTGTCGCTGGTGCTGGGTGAACTTTACAAGAAGAACGTTTCTTTCGCGCACGCCATCGGCACCGGCTTCGTGATGTTGTGGGCAGGGTTGAACTGGGGCGTGCGCTTGTCGAACTTCGGCTGGATGGCATACATGACACAGATGTCGAAGGGGCAGATGAACATCGCGTGGCTGGTGACGGCAGCGACAGTGGGGTTGGGCATCTTCACCATCGTGCTCGGCGTGCGCAAAAAGGACAAGAAGTTGTGCGAAGTGCTCGGCCACACGCGGTTCTCGTGTTACTTCCTGATCCTGCTTTATCCTCTTCAATCACGGATGCTGCCCTGGAACAACGACAACGTCATCTCCATTGTTATATTCGCGTTACCGGTCTGGTTTGCCATTTACCTGTTGGGGCGCGGTGTGCGGGCGATAATCAAATGAGCGCGATCCTCTTGCCGTACACGCATGGCTGTTTTGTCTGCGGCGCGGACAATCCGCACGGTCTTCGCCTGAAGTTTTTCGCGCACGATGGCGAGATTCGCGCCGAGTTCCATCCTGATGCGCGCCACGAGGGCTATCGGGGAATCATCCACGGCGGCGTGTTGGCCAGCGCGCTGGACGAAGTCATGTTCTGGGCCGCAGCCTATGCGACCCGACGATTCCATGTGTCGGTGCAACTCGATCTCCGTTATCAAAAGAAAGTCGAGGTGGGAAAGAATTACCTGTTGGCGGCCCGTCTGGCCGAGAGCCAACGGCGGCTATGTTCCACCGTGGCGGAATTGCGGGCTGCCGATGGCGAGGTTTGCGCGTCGGCCACAGGGCGGTTTTTTCCAATGCGCCGGGACGAGGTGCCGTTGCAGCATGAGGATTTCTATCCCGATCCGGGGGCGCTGTCGCCCGCGCAACTTTTTGGCGAACTTTGAGGATTGCCAGACGCGGCCGTTCAGGGTATGGTCTGAGCACGATGAATCCAACCACTCCTTCTGACAAATCCGGTTTCAAAGCCGTGCTGTTGGTGGATGATGATCGCCAGTTGGTGGACTCGCTTCGGGCGGCGATGATGGACGAGAATTTTCTCGTGGACGTGGCGAGTGACGGCGAGGAGGCATTCCTGAAGGCGAAGGTCCACCAGTACGATGCGATTGTTTGCGACCTGATGATGCCGAAGCTGCGCGGTGATGCTTTCTACCGTCAAGCGACGGAATTGCGCCCGGAATTTGCGGAGCGTTTTTTGTTCATCACCGGTTACGGCAATGATCCTGAGATCAGTCGTTTTCTGAGCACGGTGCCGGCGCGTTGCCTGCTCAAGCCATTCACCATCCAGGAATTGATTGATTCCGTTCGGCGATTGGTCGCCTGATCAACTGGCGCCCAACAAGCGCGCCAATCGCTCCGCGTCCGAGGCCGCTGCGGGATTGTTGAACAGGCAATACGCCGGTGAGCGTTCTGCCACGCAGATGTGCCGGAGCCGGCGCAACTCTTCCTCACTGAATCTACCGGTTGCATGAAGACGGAAATACCGCACAGGCTCCTGCCTTGCCGGCGGCGCTTGAAGCGGATTGACCACGTGCACCAGATCGAGTTCGTCGCAGAGCTTTGCGACCAAATCCGTATCCCATGTGCCCCGAGGTTCCCAACCGAAGAGCAGCTTGCCGCGTTTGGCGTGCTCGAAAAACTTCCGCAGATTGTTCACGTTGTCTTTGTTTGGGCGGAAACTGGCCGGGCATTGGAACAGCACGAGAAACGCCTGCATCGCTTTCGCCACGGCGAACGTTTCATCCCATGCCCATCGGATGGTTGCGTTGAATCCGAATCCTCCGCAATATGGACGGTCCCGAGTGTCAATCCGGGTGCGCTTGAAGGTGGGGCTGTCGGCGGAGTGGGTGATGACCTGCCACGCTTTCAAGGCGAATTGAAAATTCTCCGGGGCCGACTCGCGCCAGCGCCGTGCCGTCTCGATCTTGGGCAGGTTATAGAAACTGGAGTCAATCTCCACGCACGGGAACCGCGAAAAATAGTTCTCCTGCGCCATGGCAAAGCCGCAACAACCGACGACAACTGTGGGGGGTGATTTTCGCAAAGCGCGCACATCTTAACAGCGTGGCGCTCTTTTGGAAAGCGAGTTTAGGCGAGTTTAGGCTTGCCGTCCAGAGATGCATGCGACACGATCTGGGGTGATGGAAAACAAAAGCATCGCTCGCATCGTTGTTGTCGTTGCGTTGTTTATCTTGGTGATCGGCCTCGGCGCCAATACCGTGTATCGTTCGGGTCCGCACCGCTTCGGTGATCGGAGGTGGGGGTCGAAGGCGCATCGGACAGATTTCACGGCTTACCGCGAAGCCGGAATTGCCGTTTGGGACGGTGCCGACATCTACAACACGCGCAACGTGCGCGGCTGGATGTTCATGTCGTTTCCGGTGGTCGCCGTCGTGATGGCGCCTTTTGCGATGGTCAATGTATTCTGGGGATCATTGATTTGGTATGTCCTGTCGGTCTTGATGGCGGGGGCAAGCGCGCGACTGTCGGCGCGATTGGCGCGGCAGGCAATACCGGACTGCGAAGTGAGCGAGTTTTGGTTGACGGTCTTTGCCGTCGTGCTGATGTTACCCGTCACGATGTCCGCCATCGTCCGTGGACAGCCATCGTTGTTGATGATGTTTCTTCTCACGGCCAGTGTGGCGTGTTACCTGCAAAAGCGCGATTGGCTGGCGGGGTTCTGTCTTATGGGGGCGATTGCAATCAAGGTATTTCCGGCATTGCTGATTGGGTACTTTCTATGGAAGAGGCGATTTCGCCTGCTGATCGCCATGGCGGTGTGGTCTCTCGTTCTGCTGTTGCTAGTGCCCAGTATTGTGTTTGGCGTGCGGGGAAACATGGAATTCCTCCAAAAATGGAATCGTAACATTGCGGCCAGTGCATACAAAACCGACACAGAAGGGGTGCATTTCAAGTACACGTTTAGTGGGCAGGTGCCCCGCAATCAATCAGTGAAGGGTGCTGTTACTCGATTGATTGCACAGGGTGACTATACACCCTCGACAATAACCGCCGGTAATCGCATTTCTCTCGGAATCAATCTGGCGCTGCTTCTCATCACGGCATGGGCGTGCCGAAAAGGCAACGGGATGCCCGAACAACCTCTTACGGCGCTCCAGTTGTGTGGAGTGATTCCCCTGATGCTATTTGTCTCGCCGGTGGCGTGGAATCACTACTACTCAGCGATGGCGATCCCCGTGACCGTCGGGGGGGCGTTGGCGTTGACCAAATCAGATACTCAGAGACAGCGCCTGTTTCAGTGGGGAGTGCTTGGTTGGCTTGTGCTGAGTGTGTTCTCGCTGACAAGGCGGCTCGTTTACACATTCGACGCCCTCCTTCTGGGGGCATTGCTGCTCTGGGGGGTGTTCGTCTGTTTCTTGGCACTCTCGTCATGGACTAAGAAACGGTAGCGATGATCATCGGGATTGCGCCAGTGTTTCGAACGGGCAGTGCGAGACGCCATGAACCGCGTTTTGGCCATGCGCCGCATCCCCCATCGCGTCGCGGTGTTGGTGTTGGCATTCAGAAGGTCGCTGAGTATAATGATGACGCGATGAAACCCAACGCAAGGATTGGTCTGCTCGGTGGAACGTTCAACCCGATCCACATCGGGCACTTGTTGGTCGCGCAGGATGTCATGGAGGCATTACGACTGGACTGCGTGAAGTTTATCCCAGCCGCCATTCCGCCGCACAAGTTACTTGACCGGAATATCACCGGCTCGGAACGCCTCCAGATGGTTCGTCTGGCCATCCGCGGCTGCCCCTCTTTCGAAGCGGATGACATCGAAGTGAGGCGCGGCGGGCCATCGTACTCGGTGGAGACAGTGGCGGAATTGAAACGCCGTCATCCTGATGCGGAGTTCTTTTTCATCATCGGGGCCGATTCCCTTGATGAACTTCCCCGGTGGCGTGAGGCGAGGCGGCTAGCGATGCTCTGTACGTTTGCTGTCGTGGCTCGCCCCGGGTTTGCGCCAAAGACCCCCCGCGGGTTGGGGCTGCAATGTCATTTTGTACAAGGTCACCCCTGCGACATTGCTTCGCGGGAAGTTCGAAATCGTCTGGCACGAGGACGATCCGTTCGCTGGCTTGTGCCGGAAGCAGTGCTCCGCTATATTCAACGCCACAACCTGTATCAAGGAAAGGAGAACAGATCATCGAAGCACGCACGTTAGCCAAACTCTGCCGCGAGGCGGCAGAGGATAAAAAGGCTCAAGACATTCTGATTCTTGATGTCCGAAAAGTCTCATCCATCACGGATTACCTCATTCTATGCTCGGGAAACTCCGAGCCGCATTTGAAAGCCATTGCTGAAGAGATGTCCCGCCGCGCTCGCGCGAAAGGGCGGCGACTCAAGCACCAGTCAGGGCAAGCCTTGAGTCGCTGGATGGTCTTGGACTTCAGCGACGTTATGGTTCACATCTTTCACCCTGACTTGCGAGAGCGCTACGCTCTCGAACAGCTTTGGGGCGACGCCAAGCGCGTGAAATAAGAATTCATTTGTTGCCGAGCATATTGATTGACCGGACGGTTGATGGAAGTTTTTGATAAAATAGGTGAAATCGCAGTTGACAGGCGGATGCGGGTGAATATACTGCGCACGCTCTCAGTGATGTAACGAGGGCACTGGAATAATTGAATACGGATGTACGGGAGGAACCGCGACCTGTTTTACGAAAAATAGGAAACGGGTTTTTGTCGTTTTCTTTGTCTCTGGATGGTTGGTGCAGGCAAAGAGCGCGAAATAACGGGTTGCCCATGTAGCTCAGACGGTAGAGCGCGTCCTTGGTAAGGACGAGGTCACCAGTTCAATCCTGGTCATGGGCTCCAGACAATAACTGTCGTTGAAAACCGAAAGAAGGAAACAACAAGCTCAGGCGAGTCCCTGAAGCAAGAGTCAACATAAGAAGGAGAAGATCATGGCAAAGGAAACATTTGTCCGTACCAAACCCCACGTGAACGTGGGCACCATCGGCCACATTGACCACGGCAAGACCACCTTGACCGCGGCCATCTTGCAGGTGTTGGCCAAGCAGGGACGCGCGCAGATCAAGAGTTATGCCGACATTGCCAAGGGTGGCACGGTGCGCGATGAAACGAAGACCGTCACCATCGCCGTAGCACACGTCGAGTACGAATCTGACAAGCGCCACTACGCGCACGTGGACTGCCCCGGCCACGCTGACTATATCAAGAACATGATTACCGGCGCCGCCCAAATGGACGGTGCCATCCTCGTGGTCAGCGCCGCTGATGGACCGATGCCGCAAACGCGTGAGCACATCCTGCTCGCGCGTCAAGTGGGCGTGCCGTCCATTGTCGTTGCGTTGAACAAAGTGGATCTGGTGGACGACCCTGAATTGCTCGATCTTGTCGAACTGGAAATCCGCGACCTGCTCAACAAGTACCAGTTTCCTGGTGATACGACGCCCATCGTGCGTGTTTGCGCCAGTAAGGCGCTGGCGGGCGACGCCGACGCGGAGAAGGGCATATTGGATCTCGTCAAGGCTGTGGATGGTTTCGTGCCGGATCCGGTGCGCGAAGTGGACAAGCCATTCCTGATGCCCGTCGAAGATGTGTTCTCGATCACGGGCCGTGGCACGGTGGCCACGGGACGCGTCGAGCGTGGCGTGATCAAGGTCGGCGAGGAAGTTGAGATCGTCGGCATCCGCGACACGACGAAGTCAGTCGTCACCGGTGTGGAGATGTTTCGTAAATTGCTTGACCGTGGAGAAGCCGGCGACAACATTGGCGCATTGCTTCGTGGTGTGGACAAGGACGGCATTGAGCGAGGCCAAGTCATCGCCAAGCCCGGCTCAATCACCCCGCACAAGAAGTTCAAGGGGGAAGTGTACGTGCTCAGCAAGGAGGAAGGCGGTCGCCACACGCCGTTCTTCAGCAATTACCGCCCTCAGTTCTATTTCCGGACGACGGACGTAACGGGCAGCGTGAAGTTGCCGCAGGGCGTTGAGATGGTGATGCCGGGCGACAACGTGAGCATGGAGGTCGAGTTGATCACGCCAATCGCGATGGAGAAGACGATGCGTTTTGCCATCCGTGAAGGCGGGCGCACCGTTGGCGCAGGGCGCGTGACGGAAATTCTGGAATAACACGATGCCCCGAGAACTGATCACGATGGCTTGCACGGCGTGCAAGAGCCGCAATTACGTTTCGACGCGAAACAAGAAGCAAGGCTCCGAGAAACTGGAGCTGCGCAAGTTCTGCCCGAAATGCGGGAAGCACGTCGAGCACAAGGAAACGAAGTAGGAGGCGCACACTACAAGAAGACGTTTGCGGTACGGCAGTAGCTCAATTGGCAGAGCGGCGGTCTCCAAAACCGCAGGTTGCGGGTTCAAGTCCCTCCTGCCGTGCCAGCTACCTTGCGTGCTGTTGTCGAGGCAAATTCATGACGAATCCCATTCCTAAAATCCGCGAGTTCCTGACGGAAGTCGCCGTAGAGTTGAAGAAATCGGCGTGGCCGACCCGCTCCGAATTGGTGGATTCGACGCTGGTGGTATTGGTGACGGTCATTATACTCGGCATCTTTGTCTCGGCGGCGGATGTGGTGTTTGCCTACATCATCCGTTGGTTGACGGGGGCGGCGTAAGGACGATGAATTCATGAGTGAAACCCAAGTCAAATCTGAGTTCCAGTGGTTCGTGCTGCACACGTTGTCCGGTCAGGAGCAGAAGGTCAAGAACTCCATTGAGCGGCGAATCAAGGTCGAGGAAATGGGCGATTACATCAAGCAAGTGCTCATTCCCACCGAGCGTGTGGCGGAGGTCAAGCGAGGAAAGAAAACCACCAGCACCCGAAAATTCTATCCCGGCTACATCTTGCTCAACATGCGGCTGCTGGACGAGAAAAACCAGCTTGTCGAGCGCTCTTGGTACTTCATTCACGACACGCCGGGGATTATCGGGTTTATTGGCGGCGAGCGTCCGGTGCCGCTCAAGGCGGACGAGGTCAACAGCATTCTCGCGCAAATCGAGGAGCGTCAGGACAAAATCGCGCCGAAGGTCGCCTTCGAGACGGGCGAGACGGTGAAGGTCACGGACGGGCCGTTCCAGAACTTCACGGGAGTTATTGAGGAAGTGGACGCGGCCCGCGGCAAGCTGAAGATTTCCGTATCTATTTTTGGGCGTTCAACGCCGGTTGAATTGGAATACTGGCAAGTGGAACGCGCGTAAACGAAAGGTATCATGGCAGGCAAACCAATTACAGGCATTATCAAATTGCAGATTCCCGGCGGGGCCGCGAACCCCGCGCCGCCGGTTGGTCCCGCGCTGGGTCAGCAGGGCGTCAACATCATGGAGTTCTGCAAGCAATTCAATGCGAAGACGCAAAAAGACGCCGGCACCATCATACCGGTCGTTATCACGGTGTACAAAGACAAGACCTTTACATTCATCACCAAATCACCGCCGGCGAGCGCGCTGTTGAAAAAGGCAGCGGGCATTGCGACGGCCAGCGGGGAGCCAAACCGGAACAAGGTCGGCAAGGTGACGAAAAAACAGGTGTTGGAAATCGCCAAGCTGAAAATGGCGGACCTCAACGCCACTAATGAAGAAGCCGCCGCCCGCATGGTGATGGGCACGGCGCGTTCGATGGGTATTGACGTTGAAGGCTAGCAAACGAAAGCGGGAGGCTTCGCCGCGACGGGGCCGGTAACACCGCAAAACAGAAAGAAGACAATGGCCAAGCACGGTAAACGATACGAAGCCGCCGCCAAGATGGTGGAGAAGGGTAAGGAGTACAAATTGACGGAGGCGGTCGAAACATTGAAAAAACTGCCAAAAACGAAGTTTGACGAAACGCTCGAACTCGACTTCAAACTCGGTGTGGACCCGAAACAGAGCGACCAGATGGTGCGCGGCACGGTTGCGTTGCCGCACGGCAGCGGCAAGAAGGTTCGCGTTGTCGTGTTTGCCCGCGGCGCGGCGGCGCAAGCTGCGAAGGACGCCGGGGCGGACACCGTTGGTTTTGAAGACCTGTTGAAGCAGGTCCAGGGTGGCTGGACGGATTTCGACGTGGCGATTGCGACCCCGGAAGCGATGAATGAAGTTCGCAAACTCGGCAAGGTCCTTGGTCCGAAGGGACTCATGCCGAACCCGAAGACCGGCACGGTGACCGAGGACACGGCGAAAGCCGTCAAGGAAGTCAAGGCCGGCCGCGTCGAGTTCAAGATGGACAAGGCGGGCAACCTTCACGTGGCGTTTGGGAAAATCAGTTTCGAGCCGAAGGCGATTGAGGAAAATGCGCGGGCCATCATCAGCGCTGTGTTCCACGCCCGTCCGGCGACGGCAAAAGGAACGTTTGTGGAGAGTTGCACGATGTCGAGCACGATGAGTCCGGGACTGCGGATTGATATCAAGGAGTTCGGCGCGGGCGCCTGAGCGAGGAAATTTTCATGAGAGCAGAAAAGAAAGTTATTGTTGAAGAACTGAGCAAGCAGGTCGGCGCGTCGCCGTTCGTCTTGATGGCCGAGTACAGGGGGTTGACGGTGCAACAATTCTCCTCCCTCCGTCGGAAACTGCGCGCCGTGCAGGCCGAGTGTCGCGTCGTGAAGAACACTATCCTGCGACACGCCGCCAAAGAAGCCGGGTTGCCGTCGATTGACGCGGCGTTGACCGGCATGACGGCCGTGGTGATGGGCGGCGCCAAGTCGGACATCAGCGCGGCAGCCAAGATTTTAAAGCAGTTCACGAAAGAGTTTGAGAAACCGACCGTCAAACTGGGCGTGATGGGCCAGCAGGTGCTGACTCCGGGTCAAGTTGCGGCGGTGGCGGATTTGCCGTCGCTGGACGTGATGCGCTCGATGTTGATCGGGCTGATCCAGTCCCCGGCGACGAAACTGGCCGTGGTGCTGGGCGCCCCGGCTGCTCAATTGGCGCGCGTCCTGAAGGCCCGCGCCGAGAAGGAAGAAGCCCCGGCCGGAGAACCGGCCGCGGCATAAACAGAAACCGGTTCTTCGTCGTCCTGGCGGCTGTCAGGATGAAATGCCCCGAAGCCTTGGGGCGCGACGATACCAGAAAGGCAGAATACGAACATGGCAGCAGACCTGAATGCAATTGTGGATCAACTCAGCGCGTTGACAGTGATCGAGGCGGCCGAGTTGTCGAAGAAACTGGAAGAGAAGTGGGGCGTCAGCGCCGCGGCTCCGGTCGCGATGGCCGCCGCGCCCGCTGCGGCAGCCGCTCCGGCCGCGGAAGCGAAGACCACGTTTGACGTGGTGTTGAAGTCCGCCCCCGCCGACAAGAAGATCGCGGTGATCAAAGAAGTCCGTGTGATTACCAACCTTGGCTTGAAGGAAGCCAAGGACCTTGTCGAGCAGGCGCCAAAGACCGTGAAGGAAGGCGCGACGAAGCAGGAAGCCGATGAGATCAAGAAGAAGATCGAGACGGCCGGCGGTGTTGTCGAGTTGAAGTAGAAGCATGGTTATCGGGTGGGGGCGGCGCTTGCGCCGCCCCCACGAACGTTGGTGAAACAACCCCAAGGGCCTCACGGCCCAGGAAGCACGAATGGCTGAGCGAAAATATTTCGGCAAGTTGGGCGACGTAATCGAACCGCCGGCGTTGATTGAGCCGCAGATTGTCTCGTATGACGAGTTTCTGCAGGCAAACATCGCGTCGAGCCGGCGGAAGAATGTCGGGTTGCAGACGGTGTTCAAAGAGGTGTTTCCGATCGAAAGTTACGACGGCCAAGCGACGCTCGATTTCGTTGAATATCAGATCGGCGAGATCAAGCTCTCCTGGCTGGACGCGTTGCGCGACGGGATCACGTACAGTGCGCCGTTGCACGTTACCTTCCGTCTCAAAGACGCTCACGGCACCAAGGAAGAAAAGGTGTACATGGGCGAGATCCCGCTGATGACTCCTTCCGCCAGCTTCGTCATCAACGGCGCGGAGCGTGTCATTGTCAGTCAATTGCACCGGTCGCCGGGGATTTGTTTCGAGCAGGAAATTCACACCAGCGGCAAGTTGCTCTACGGTTTTCGCATCATTCCGGACCGAGGCACCTGGCTGGAGACGCAATTCGACAACAACGATTTGCTCAACGTCTTCCTCGACCGGCGTCATCGCCGGCGAAAATTCCTTATCACGACCTTCCTGCGCACGCTGGGATACGGCAGTGACGAAGACATCATCAAACTGTTTTACCAGATTGAAGATTTGAAGTTGAAAGACTTCAGCGAAGATGGCCCCGATCGTGTCTTGATTGCCGATGTGGTGGACGACGAGAAGGGCGTCGTTGTCGGGCGCGCGTTCGAGCCGCTCACCAAGGCGGTGTGCAAACAGATCCTCGACCTCGGCGTCGAGAAGGTCAAGGTGGTTGACACCTCCATTGATGATGGCGTCATCATCAAGTGCCTCAAGAAGGACCCGTGCAAGAACACCGAGGAAGCGCTCAAGGAGATTTACAAGCGTCTGCGTCCCGGCGATCCCCCGACGATTGCGAACGCGCAGGCGATGATCAAGCGGTTGTTCTTCGATCCGCGTCGTTACGACCTGGGTCGCGTGGGGCGGTACAAGATCAACCAGAAGCTCAACCGCAACGCCGACATCGAAAACCGCATCCTTGAAAAGGAAGACATAATCGAGGCGTTGAAATACCTGGTCACGCTTCGCAAGGGCGAAGGCATGGTGGATGATATTGACCATCTCGGCAGCCGTCGGTTGCGGACGGTGGGCGAATTGCTCGCCAACCAGTGCCGAATCGGCCTCGCGCGCACCGAGCGCGTCGTCAAGGAGCGCATGACGCTTTTTGACCTGAACATTGACACCATGACGCCGACGCAGCTTGTCAATCCGAAGGCGCTCTCGGCGGTGGTGCGCGATTTCTTCGGGCGCAGCCAGCTCAGCCAGTTCATGGACCAAACCAATCCGCTGAGCGAATTGACGCACAAGCGCCGTCTTTCCGCGCTCGGGCCGGGCGGCCTGTCGCGCGAGCGCGCGGGCTTCGAAGTCCGCGACGTACACCCGTCGCACTACGGGCGGATTTGCCCGATTGAAACGCCAGAAGGTCCGAACATCGGCCTGATCAGCGCCATGAGTATTTACGCGCGCATCAATGAATTTGGTTTCATTGAGACGCCCTATCGCAGGGTCAAGGATGGTCGCGTGACCGGTGATGTGGATTTCCTGACTGCTGATCAGGAAGAGAACTACGTTGTCGCACAAGCCAATATTCCCGTGGACGGGCGCGGTCACTTCCAGGTGCCCCGCATTTCGTGTCGTTACAAGGGCGACTTCATCGAAGTCGAACCGGAACGCGTCAACTACATGGACGTCTCTCCGAAACAGCTTGTTTCCATCGCCGCCGGTCTGATTCCATTCCTGGAGCACAACGATGCGAACCGCGCTTTGATGGGATCGAACATGCAACGGCAAGCGGTCCCCTTGCTCACGAACGAGGCGCCGTTCGTCGGCACCGGCCTCGAAGACCGCGTGGCGCTTGACTCCAAAGTATGCGTTGTGGCCGAAGAATCGGGCATCGTGGCCAGCGTGGACGGCAAGCGCATTGTCATCACGAAAGACGGCGAACTTCCTGAAGGTAAACGCAAGCTCGTCACGGATTCCGAACAGCATCTGTGGGTGTACGACCTTCGCAAGTTCATGCGCTCCAACGCCGGCACCTGCTTCAACCAGAAACCGGTTGTCACGCGCGGTCAGCGCGTGAAGAAAGGCGACGTCATTGCGGACGGGCCATGCGTGGACCAGGGCGAACTGGCGCTGGGACGCAACTCGCTTGTCGCGTTCATGCCGTGGAACGGTTACAACTTTGAGGACGCCATCATTGTCAATCAGCGCATTGTGAAGGACGACGTATTCACCTCGATTCACATCGAAGAGTTCGAGTGCGGCGCGCGCGACACCAAGCTGGGTCCCGAAGAAATCACGCGCGACATTCCCAACGTCGGCGACGAGGCGTTGAAAAACCTCGGCCACGACGGCGTCATCCGCATCGGCGCGGAAGTGCGGCCGGGCGATATTCTGGTCGGTAAAATCACGCCGAAAGGCGAGACGGAACTTGCGCCCGAGGAACGGCTGTTGCGCGCGATCTTCGGCGAGAAGGCTGCTGACGTGAAAGACACGTCATTGCGCGTGCCTTCCGGCACCTACGGCATCGTCATGGACGTGAAGGTGTCCTCGCGCAAGGAGTCGAACAAGCCGCGGTTCACCGCGACGGAACTGCGCCGGCAGAAGAAGCAGATTGAAGAGGACCACAAGAACAAGTCCTCCGAAGTGCGCGAAGAGCTTACCGACAAGCTGTCAAACATCCTGCTGGGGGAGAAGATTCCGCTGGATGTGGTGAACAGCGAGACCGGCGAGATCATCATTCCGGCGAACCGGAAGATCACAAAGACGCTGCTGCGGAAACTGGCGCAGGTCTATGATCGGATTGAGATTGACCCGTCGCCGATTCGCATCAAGATCCGCGAAATCATCAGCCAGTTCGAGCAGCGGTTCACCGATCTCGAAATGGATTATCAACGTCGCCTTGACCAGATCGAGAGTGGCGAGGATGCCGAGCCGGGCATCATCAAGCAGGTGAAGGTCTATGTCGCCAGCAAGCGCAAGCTTAGCGTCGGCGACAAGATGGCTGGCCGCCACGGCAACAAGGGTGTCATCGCCAAAATCGTTCCGGAAGAGGACATGCCCTTCCTGGAAGACGGCCGCACCGTGGATATTGTGCTCAACCCGCTTGGTGTGCCGAGCCGCATGAACGTCGGCCAGGTGCTCGAAACGCACCTCGGTGTCGCAGCGAAGGCGCTCGGTTTTCTCGTCACGTCGCCGGTGTTTGATGGGGTGACCGAGGAGGAAATCAAGGAGATGTTGGGCCGCGCGAGGAAGGTCGAGGGATTCAGTTGGGCGACCGAACACGGCAAGACAAAGGTGTTCGATGGCCGGACGGGTTTGAAATTCGACCAGGAAGTTGTCGTCGGCTACATCTACCTGATGAAGCTCGGCCATTTGGTGGCCGACAAGATTCACGCCCGCGCCGTGGGGCCGTACTCGCTTGTCACGCAACAACCATTGGGTGGCAAGGCGCAATACGGCGGCCAGCGCTTCGGCGAAATGGAAGTCTGGGCGATGGAGGCCTACGGCGCCGCGTATGCGTTGCAGGAACTGCTCACCGTCAAGTCCGACGACGTGCAGGGGCGCACGCGCATCTACGAGTCGGTCGTCAAGGGCGACAACACCCTTGAGGCCGGCACCCCCGAGTCATTCAACGTGTTGATGAAGGAAATGCAAAGTCTCTGCCTCGACGTGCGCGTCGGCAAGGACGGAGGCGAAAAATAATCCATGACGACCACCAGCAAATCGTCCAGCACACTGCAATCCATCTCGGCCGCCACCGCGGCCGCGCGCGCGGCGCTCGGCCTGGAGAAGGCCGAATCGTTCGATCACGTCAGCATTGGCGTCGCTTCGCCGGAAACGATCCGTTCGTGGTCGCACGGCGAGGTCAAGAATCCCGAGACGATCAACTACCGCACGTTCAAGCCGGAAAAGGGCGGGCTGTTCTGCGAGCGTATCTTTGGTCCGGTTCGCGACTGGGAATGCAATTGCGGCAAGTACAAACGCATCAAGCACCGCGGCGTGATTTGCGATCGTTGCGGCGTGGAAGTGACGCTGGCCCGTGTCCGTCGGGAGCGGATGGGACACATCGAACTGGCCGTTCCGGTCAGCCACATCTGGTTTTTCAAGGCGATGCCCTCTCGCATGGGATTGATGCTCGACCTGACGGCGCGCGAACTGGAACGCATCCTCTACTACGAAGACTACATCGTCGTGGACGAAGGCAAGACGCCGCTCAAGCAGAAGCAGCTTCTCAATGAGATGGAGTACCGCGAAGCCCGAGATCAGTACGGCGAAGGTTTCGTGGCGAAGATGGGCGCGGAAGCCGTGCGCGACCTGCTCCAGAAGATTGATCTTCGCAAGCTCGCGCAGACGCTGGAGCATCAGTTGGAGCAGACTAAGAGCAAGCAGACCAAAAAGAAACTTGCCAAACGTCTCAAGCTGGTGAAAGGCTTTTTGAGCGCCAAGATGCGTCCCGAATGGTTGGTGCTCGAAGTGTTGCCGGTGATTCCGCCGGACCTGCGGCCGCTCGTCCCGCTCGAAGGCGGGCGTTTTGCCACCAGCGACCTGAACGATTTGTATCGGCGCGTCATCAACCGGAACAACCGGTTGAAAAACCTGCTGCAACTTCGCACCCCCGACGTCATCATCCGCAATGAAAAGCGGATGCTGCAGGAAGCCGTGGATGCGTTGCTTGACAACGGCCGTCACGGTCGCGCCGTGACGGGCGCCGGTGGGCGTTCCTTGAAATCGTTGGCTGACATGCTCAAGGGCAAACAGGGGCGCTTCCGCCAGAACCTGCTCGGCAAACGGGTGGATTATTCCGGCCGATCCGTCATCGTCATCGGCCCCGAACTGAAGCTCAACCAGTGCGGGTTGCCGAAGAAGATGGCGCTTGTGCTGTTTGAGCCGTTCATTATCCGTCGGCTCCGGGAAATGGGGTTGGTCCACACGATCCGCTCGGCGAAGAAACTCATCGAGCGGCAGGCGCCGGAAGTCTGGGACATTCTCGACGAGGTCACCAAGGGGCACCCGGTGCTCTTGAACCGCGCGCCGACGTTGCACCGGCTCTCCATCCAGGCGTTTGAGCCGCAACTGATCGAGGGCGAGGCCATCCGCATTCATCCGCTGGTTTGCACCGCGTACAACGCCGACTTCGATGGCGACCAGATGGCCGTGCACGTGCCGCTGTCCGTCGAGGCGCAGATGGAAGCCCGCTTGTTGATGCTGGCGACCAACAACATCTTCAACCCATCCAACGGCAAGCCGATCACCTCGCCGACACAGGATATTGCGCTTGGTTCGTACTACCTCACCAGTCCCGGCAAGCTTGCGCAGAAGGAAGGCGCGCGCCTGAAACTGTTTACCGACGTGCAGGAAGTGTTCTTCACGTTCGATGAACAGGACGTGAAAATTCACGAGAAAATCCGGATGAAAAATCCTGATCACGGTCGCCAGAGCGTGTTTGGCGATGCCTCGGCAACAGTCATCGAGACCACCGTGGGCCGCGTCATCTTCAATGAAATCTGGCCGACGGAACTGGGCTTCTACAACAAGACCGTCAACAAATCCACCCTTGGCGAAATCATCTGGCAGTGCTACCGCACGGTCGGACACGAGCGCACTGTCGAGGTTCTCGACAAACTGAAAAATCTCGGGTTCACCTGGGCCACCCGGGCCGGCATCTCCATCGGCATTGACGACATGATCGTGCCGAAGGAAAAGAATCAAGTCATCCAAGAATCACAGAAGGAAGTCGCCGAAGTCGAGAAGCAGTACCGTCGGGGCATCATCACCGACGGTGAGCGTTACAACAAGATCATTGACATCTGGACGCACGCCACCGACCGGATTTCCAACATCATGTATGCCGCCATGGAATACAACGATGGGCGGCAGGAGTTGAATCCAGTTTATATGATGGTGGATTCCAAGGCGCGCGGCTCGAAGCAACAGATCCGTCAGTTGGCCGGGATGCGCGGCTTGATGGCCAAGCCGTCCGGCGAAATCATTGAGCGTCCGATTCTGTCCAACTTCCGCGAGGGGTTGAACGTGCTGGAGTACTTCATCTCCACGCACGGCGCCCGCAAGGGGTTGGCTGACACTGCGTTGAAGACAGCCGACTCCGGTTACATGACGCGGAAACTGGTGGATGTCGCCCACGACATCATCATCCAGGAAGAAGACTGCGGCACGGTCAATGGCATCTGGGTCAAGCCGATTTACGAGGGTGAAGACGAGATTGTCAAACTCAGCGAACGGATCATCGGGCGCATTGCGGCCGAAGACATCGTGGACCCGATTAGCCGGAGCAAGGTCATCAAGGCCAACAACGAAATTGACGAAGCCGCCGCAAACGCCGTGAACAAACTTGGTATTGAGCGGGTCAAGATTCGTTCGGTGCTCACCTGCGAATCGCGTCGCGGCGTTTGCGCCCAATGCTACGGGCGCAACCTTGCCACCGGCAAGCCTGTCAAGATTGGCTCCGCTGTGGGCATCATTGCGGCGCAGTCCATCGGCGAACCCGGCACCCAACTTACCATGCGCACGTTCCACATTGGCGGTACAGCCAGCCAGGTGTTCAAACAACCGCAGATCAAGGCCAAGAACGACGGCATTATCCGTTATCAGGACGTGCGCGCCGTTCAACGGATTGAGGGAAACTGGGTCGTCCTCAACAAGAACGGGCAGGTTGTGCTTTGTACGGAAGAGGGGCGCGAATTGGAACGCTACAACGTTGTCATTGGCGCAGAAATCATTGCGCCGGACGGCGGCCGCGTCAAGAAGGGTGAAATTTTCGTGCAATGGGATCCGTACAATGTTCCCGTCCTCTCCGAAGTCGCCGGCAAGGTGAAGTTCCATGACATCATCGAGGGCGTCACCATCAAGAAAGAGTTGGACGAGGCGACCGGCTTGATGGGCACCGTCATCATCGAGCACAAGGAAGACCTGCACCCGCAAATCAACATTGTGAACCCTGCTGGCGACGTGCTGGCCTTCTACGCGATTCCGGCCGGGGCGCATATTATCGTCGAGGAAGGCAACAAGATCAGCGCGGGCGCGCTCGTTGCCAAGACGCCGCGCAAAGTCGCCATGACCAAGGACATCACCGGTGGTCTGCCCCGCGTCGCGGAACTGTTCGAGGCGCGCCGCCCGAAGGACGCTGCGGAGATTGCCAAGATTGACGGCATTGTTGAATTTGCTGCCGCTGTGCGCGGCAAGCGGCGCATCCTTGTCAAGGATCCGAAGACGCTCGCCGAGGAAGAGCATCTCATTCCACATTCCAAGCACATCATTGTGTTCCGCGGCGACCACGTGAAGAAGGGGCAGCAGTTGACGGAAGGCCCTGTCGTTCCGCACGAAATCCTCGAAGTGTGCGGCCCGCAGGATTTGCAGGAATACCTCGTCAACGAAGTCCAGGAAGTCTATCGCCTGCAGGGCGTCGAAATCAACGACAAGCACATCGAGATCATCGTGCGCCAGATGTTGCGCAAGGTGCACATCGTCGATCCGGGCGACACACAATTCCTGTGGGGCGACCAGATTGACAAGATCACCTTTGAGGAAGAGAATCGTCGCGTCGCGGAAGCCGGCGGCAAACCGGCCGAGGCGCAGCCCGTGTTGCTGGGCATCACGAAATCGTCGCTGTCAACGGAGAGTTTCATCAGCGCGGCGTCGTTCCAGGACACGACGCGCGTGTTGACGGATGCCGCGACCTTGGGCAAAGTGGACCGCTTGCGCGGCTTCAAGGAGAATGTCATCATGGGCCATTTGATCCCGGCCGGCACGGGTTACAGTCAGGTGCGGAACCTGAAATTGGTGCCGCTGGCCGAGCCGGTCGAGCAGCCCAAGGTCGAGATAGAAACGACGGCGCAGGAGGCTGCGGAAGGACAAGAAGAATAGCGCAGAAAACGCTTGCCGAAAACAGGGGTGCGTGATAAGTTCCGCGCTCCTTTTTGGGGAAGAGGAGTAGAAATTTACAGAATGCCAACAATCAATCAATTGGTTCGCATAGGACGCACAAAGCTGGCGACGAAGTCGAAGTCGCCGGCCTTGACCGGCTGCCCGCAGCGCCGCGGCGTCTGTTTGCAGGTGATGACGCGCACGCCGAAGAAACCGAACTCGGCATTGCGCAAGGTCGCCAAGGTGCGCCTGACGAACGGCGTGGAAGTGATCGCGTACATTCCCGATGAAGGGCACAACTTGCAGGAGCACTCCATTGTGCTCGTGCGCGGCGGTCGTATCAAGGACCTGCCGGGGGTGCGTTATCATATTGTGCGCGGCACACTTGATGCCCTTGGCGTCGAAAAGCGCCGGCGCAGCCGCAGCAAGTATGGCGTGAAACGCCCCAAGGCTGCCGCGGCTCCGAAACCAGCCGCAGCCGCCGCGTAGGAACGGAATTTCAGGTATGCGCAGACGACGAGCAGAACAACGACAGGAAGTGACGGACCCGCGCTACAACAGCGCGCTGGTCACCCGCATGATCAACACCGTGATGCGTAGCGGCAAGAAGTCCACCGCCGAGCGCATCGTGTACGGCGCGCTGGATGTCATCGCCGAGAAGAACAAGGACAAGAGCCCGCTCGATGTGGTCAACGTGGCGATGGACAATATCAAGCCGAAACTGGAAGTGAAGTCCCGCCGTGTCGGCGGCGCCAACTACCAAGTGCCTGTCGAAGTCGCTCCCAGCCGCCAAGAGGCGCTGGCTCTGCGTTGGATCATTGATTTTGCCGGGGGACGCAAGGGTGGCATGATGAAGGCGTTGGCCGGCGAGATCATGGACGCCGCCAACAACACGGGGGCTGCTGTCAAGAAGCGCGAGGACATGCACAAGATGGCGCAGGCCAACCGGGCCTTTGCGCATTACCGCTGGTAGTTTACCTTCCGTGAAATCACCGAAGTGACAATAGAGGGACGTTTTTCGCCAAACGATAAAAGAGATGTTAGCAGTGCTCGAACAACCGAAACAGAATACGCAGCAACGATCCGCTCCGGAGCGACAGGTGGTGCTGGACCACACCCGGAACATCGGCATCTGCGCGCACATCGACGCCGGCAAGACGACGACGACGGAGCGTATCCTGTACTACACGGGCAGGACCTACAAGATGGGAGAAGTTCACGAGGGCGCTGCCACGATGGACTTCATGGAACAGGAGCGCGAGCGCGGCATCACGATTACCAGCGCCGCCACGACCTGTTTCTGGCGCAAACACCGCATCAACATCATTGACACCCCCGGTCACGTGGATTTCACCGTCGAGGTTGAGCGCAGCCTGCGCGTGCTCGATGGCGCCGTTGCCGTGTTCTGCGCCGTCGGAGGCGTCGAGCCGCAATCGGAAACTGTCTGGCGGCAGGCCAACAAATATAAAGTCCCGCGCATTGCCTTTATCAACAAGATGGACCGCACCGGCGCTGATTTTGAGGCCGCTGTCCATCAAATGCGAGAACGCCTCGCGGCCAACGCCGTCCCCATCCAGTTGCCCATTGGCAGCGAAGCGGGCTACGTCGGCTGCGTGGACCTTGTCGCATTGAAGGCGTACGTTTGGAGCAATGAGGAACTCGGCGCGAACTTTGAAGTGACCGACATTCCCGCCAAGATGCTGGATGCCGCGAAGGCCGCGCACGCCAAACTCATTGAAGCCGTTGGTGAAAAGGACGAGGAAGTCATGCACCTGTACCTCGCCGATCACGACGTGCCGGCGGAGGTGCTGAAGGCCGGGTTGCGCCGGTTGGTGATCAAGAACGAGTTGACGCCGGTGATGTGCGGCGCGGCGTTCAAGAACAAGGGCATCCAGCCGCTGCTCGATGCGATCGTAGATTATCTGCCGTCCCCGCTCGATGTTCCGGACATTCACGGTATCAATCCCGACAACAAGCAGGGCGAAACGCGACGGGCGGACGACAACGGGCCGTTCTGCGCCTTGGCCTTCAAGATCTGGAGCGATCCCTACGTCGGCAAACTGATTTTCTTCCGCGTCTATTCCGGTAGCATCCGCAAAGGCATGTCCGTCTATAACCCGCGCAACAACAAACGGGAACGCATCGGGCGTCTCCTCGAAATGCACGCGAACGAACGCGAGGAAATTGACATCTGCCACTCCGGCGACATCGCGGCGCTCGTTGGCTTGAAGAATATCACCACGGGCGACACCATTTGCGACGATGAGTTTCCGATCCTTTTGGAAACCATCACGTTCCCCGATCCGGTCATCGCGATGGCGATCGAGCCGAACAGCAAGGCCGACCGCGACAAGATGAGCACCGCGCTCCAGCGGCTCGCCGAGGAAGACCCGACCTTCCGCATCACCAGCAACCAGGAAACCGGCCAGACCATCATCAGCGGCATGGGCGAGTTGCATCTCGACATCATCAAGGACCGGATGTTCCGCGAGTTCAATGTTCAGGCGCAAGCCGGTAAGCCGCAGGTGGCATATCGTGAAACGATCACGAAGGCCGCCGAGGGTGAAGGCAAATTTATCCGCCAGTCCGGCGGGCGCGGCCAGTATGGCCACGCGATCATTTCCATAATGCCCGGTGAAAAAGGCGCCGGCGTGGTTGTGGAAAACGAAGTTGTTGGCGGCACGATCCCGAAGGAATACATCCCTGCGGTGGAGAAGGGGATCATCGAGGCCGCGCAGACCGGCGTGCTCGGCGGTTATCCGATGGTGGATGTGAAGGTGGCGATTCTCGAAGGCAGCTTCCACGAGGTGGACAGCTCCGAGATTGCGTTCAAACTTGCCGGCAGCTTCGCGTTCCAGGACGCGGCGAAAAGAGCCGGCGCGATCATGTTGGAACCGGTGATGGATGTGGAAGTCATCACGCCGGAGGAACACATGGGCAACGTCATTGGCGACCTCAGCAGCCGTCGGGGCCGCATTGAGAAGATCGAGCACCGCGCCAGTTCGGTCATCGTCCACTCGCGCGTGCCGTTGTCGGAGATGTTCGGCTACGCGACCGGGTTGCGATCGCTGACGCAGGGGCGCGCGAGCTACTCGATGGAACCATCGAATTTTGAAAAGGTACCGGAGAACATCCTGGAGCAAATCTTGGACAAGAAGGTGTAAGCACGGTCATGGATAATCAACGCATCAGAATCCGCCTGAAAGGCTACGACCACCGGCTGCTCGACCAGTCGGCCCACGAAATCGTCGAGACCGCCAAGCGGACCGGCGCCAAGGTCGCCGGGCCGATCCCGTTGCCCACGGACATTTGGAAGCACTCCGTCAACCGCTCCCCGCACGCGGACAAGAAGAGCATGGAACAATTTGAAATGCGCACGCACAAGCGTCTGCTCGACATCATTGACCCGACCGCGAAGACGGTGGACGAACTGAAGAAACTGAACCTGCCTGCGGGCGTGGACATCACCATCAAGATCTGACCATGGAACTCCTCGGCAAAAAAATCGGCATGACACAGGTCTTCGACGCGAAGGGCAACTTTGTCGGCGTGACCGTCGTCGAGCTTGGCCCCTGCACCGTTCTCCAGAAGAAAACGGTCGAGACCAAGGACAAATACAACGCCGTCCAACTTGGTTTTGGCGAGCGGAAAACGCAACGCGCGACGAAGCCGCTTGTCGGCCACTGCAAGAAGGCCAACGCAGCGCCCGCCGCGTTCATCAAGGAAGTGCGGCTCGGCGCCGTTCCTGCCTGGAACATCGGCGACAAGATCACCTGCGCGCAGTTCAAGCCCGACGAGTTTGTGGATGTCATCGCGACGAGCAAAGGCAAAGGTTTTCAAGGCGTGGTGCGTCGGCACAAGTTTGCCGGCGGCCCGGCCAGCCACGGCCAAAAGGGGTGGTTCCGACGGCCCGGCGCGATTGGCGAGCGATTGTTCCCCGGTCGCGTGTTCCGCGGCCAGCGGATGCCGGGGCACATGGGCCATGTGCGCGTGACCACGCAGAATCTGCGCGTCGTGCAGGTGCGCGAGGCCGACAACGTGGTCCTGATCGAAGGCTCGGTGCCGGGCGCAAAAGGATCGTTCGTCGTGGTGCGCCACGCGAAGAAGAAGACGGCGAAGGCGGCATAAGATGAAACTTCCAGTCATCAACATCACAGGCCAGGGAACGGGCGAAGTCGAATTCGCTGACGATCTGCTGATCAAAACCGGCAAAGGCACGCAGGCAGTGCACGACGCGGTGGTGGCATTCATGGCCAACCAGCGGCTCGGCACGGCCAAGACCAAGCAAATGGGCGAAGTCGCCGGCACCGGCAAGAAACCGTGGAAACAAAAAGGGACAGGACGCGCGCGCGCCGGGTCGTTCCAGTCCCCGTTGTGGGCGGGTGGAGCGATTGCCTTCGGGCCGCGTCCGCGCGATTACTCGAAGAAGATTACGAAGAAAACGAAATCGCTGGCGTTCCGCAAGGCCCTCAGTGAGCGGTTGCTCGCTGGTGACGTGGTGGTTCTCGACGAGTTGACGTTGGAGACGCCGAAGACGCAGGGTCTGGTTGCCGTGCTGAAACAGGTCGCGCCCAAGGCGAACGCGCTCATCGTCGTCGAGGGCGCGGACAACAATTTGAAGCTGGCGTCTCGGAACCTGCCGAAAGTACAGGTCGAACCGGCGGATGCGGTCAACGTCTATGAGTTGCTGCGGTTTGACAAGATCGTGACGACCCCGGGCTCGTTGGCGAAACTTCAAGAGCGGATGGCGAAAGCATGAAAGACTTCCATTCAGTCATCAAAACCGTTCGCGTCACGGAGAAGGGGACGGCGGCAAACGAGAAGGCGAATCAATATCAAGTCGTCGTCGCCAATGACGCAAACAAGATTGACATCAAATACGCCGTCGAGAAGGCGTTCAAGGTGAAGGTCGTTCGCGTCAATACGATGCACGTCCGCGGCAAGGCGCGCCGTCAGATGACCCGTCAAGCGGGCGTCACCTCGGCGTGGAAAAAGGCGCTGGTGACGTTGAAGGCCGGCGACAAAATCGAGATTGCATAGGTAGAACATGGGCATCAAGACATTCAGACCATTGACACACTCGCTGCGCTGGACGGAGTTGTCGGATTTTGCCGAGATCACGAAGCACACACCGGAGAAAAAGCTCACCCACGCCCAGCGCAAGACCGGTGGGCGCAACTGCCATGGCCGCGTCACGAATCGCCGTCTTGGCGGCGGCCACAAACAACGGTACCGGATCATTGATTTCAAGCGCGACAAAGTGGGCGTGCCGGCGGTGGTGGAGGGCATCGAGTATGATCCGAACCGCACGGCGCGCATCGCGCTGTTGAAGTACGAGGACGGCGAAAAGCGCTACATCATCGCGCCATTGGATTTGAAAGTCGGCGCAAAATTGATGAGCGGCCCTGATGCGGAACTGGTTGTCGGCAACGCGCTTCCGTTGCGGAAGATCCTGCCGGGCATGCCGATCCACAATGTCGAGCTGAAGCACGGTAAGGGTGGCCAGATTTGCCGCAGCGCCGGGATGTCAGCCACCATCATGGCGATCGAGGGTGAGTACGTAATGGTGAAACTGCCGTCGGGCGAAGTCCGTAAGATCCAGGGGGATTGCTTTGCGACGATCGGCCAAGTCGGCAATCTCGACAATATGAATATCTCGCTTGGAAAGGCGGGGCGTGCGCGGTGGCTTGGCCGGCGGCCCGTCAGCCGCGGCATGGTTCGCAACCCGGTGGATCACCCGATGGGCGGCGGCCAGGGCAAGAGCAAGGGCGGCGGCGGCTGGCATCATCCGAAGTCACCATGGGGCAAACTGGCCAAGGGCGGCAAGACGCGCCGCAAGAAGAAGTATTCGAACGCGTTCATTCTCCAGAAAAGGAAGAAATAAATGGGACGCTCGCTGAAAAAAGGATTTTTTGTTGATGAGCACCTGATGAAAAAGGTGCAGGCCATGCCCGTGTCGGACAAGAAGCCGATCAAGACGTGGTCGCGGCGCTCCATGATCGTGCCCGAGTTTGTCGGGCACACGTTCATGGTGCACAACGGCAAGACGCACGTGCCGGTGTTCGTGACCGAGAACATGGTCGGACACCGGCTGGGCGAGTTTGCGCCGACGCGCGTGTTTCGCGCGCACGGCGCGGCGACTGAGAAGGTCGTCGCGAAGTAAGGACGCCGTGCGCCAAAACGCACGAGCGCGGGCGGGCCGGTTGTTGGGTGTCGGAGTTTTGTTCTTTGGATTGATAGGAACGGCAGGAGCAGAGCCGTGGAAGCTCGAAGAGCTGAAACTGGTTCTTGACAAGGTGCGCGCGGAAAACGCCGACCTGAAGTCGCAGTTGGACTTGCGAGAGGTCGTGATTCGCAACCTGCAGGAAAGCCTGGCGGTGGCACGGACCGAAAGCGAGATGTTCCAGCGCAAATGGGCCGAAGCGCAGATGCGCGCGCAGACGCTCGGGGCGAACCCGAACGACAGCGAGGCGACAGCAGCGCAACGGCAACTGGCTGACACGGTGCGTCACCTGGCGCAGGCGCAGGCGGAGCGCCGGCGATTGGCCGAACAGTTGCAGCGGCTGCTGGGCGCGGTGCAGTCGAACGCGAACGTGAGCGTCGAAGTCGAGGCGACTGAAAAAATGCTGGCCACGCTGCAACGGCCGTCAGAGGAAGTGACGGCGGCAGCGGCGGGGCGGCTGGAGGCGGCGAGGATTTTGGATGTGAATCCGAAATTGCGCGCCGTGGTGCTGGATGTCGGCGCGGAGCAGGGGGTGCGCGTCGGGATGCCGTTTCTGGTGTTGCGCGGCGACCGGGTGGTCGCCGGGTTGCGTGTGATCGAGGTGCGCCCGCGAGTGAGCGGGGCGTTGATCGAGAACACGGAGAAAGGGGTCGTGTTGCAGGCGGGAGACGCCGTGCGCGTGACGAAGAGCGTAAGTGTAACGCCGAAGTGAAGACAATTTATGGAAGTCAAAGCGATAACTAAATATCAGCGGATGAGTCCCGCGAAGGTGGGTCCCGTGGCGCGCCTGATTCGAGGCAAGAGCGCCGCGGCTGCGCTGGAATTGTTGCGGGCCATGCCGAAGAAGTCGGCGCGCCTGATCGAGAAGACGTTGAAGTCGGCGATTGCCAATGCGACGAACAATGCGAAGCTCGCGGCGGACGCGCTGGTGGTCAAGAGCGCCGTGGCAAACGAGGCGCCGAAGATGAAACGGTGGCAGCCCAAGGCGCGCGGCAGCGCCGGGCCGATCCTGAAACGGATGAGCCACATTGAAGTCGTGTTGACGGACGGACAATAATTTTATGGGTCAAAAAGTAAATCCAGTTGGTTTTCGCGTGTCAGTCACCAAAGACTGGCTGTCGAAGTGGTATGCCGAGAAGAAGGATTTCGCGCCGTTGCTCTTGGAGGACATCAAGGTCCGCGAGATCGTCAAGCAGCGGTTGTTCACCGCAGCGGTGGCGAAGATCACCATTGAGCGCTATGCGAACCGCGCTCGCATCACCATCCACACGGCTCGGCCCGGCCTTGTGATTGGACGCAAAGGCGCGGAGATTGACAAGCTCAAGGAAGACCTTGGCAAGATGACCGGCAAGGAAATCTACGTTGACATCGTCGAGATCAAGCAGCCGGAGATTGACGCGCAATTGGTGGCGGAGAACATCTCGCTCCAACTGGAACGGCGCATCAGTTTTCGCCGGGCGATGAAGAAATCGGTGCAGACGGCGATGGATTTTGGCGCTCTCGGCATCAAGGTCGCCTGCGGCGGACGGTTGGGCGGCGCGGAACTGGCGCGCCGGGAAAAGTACCGCGTTGGCAAGATTCCGCTGCACACGTTGCGGGCGGACATTGATTACGGGTTTGCCGAGGCGAACACGGTGTACGGCAAGATCGGAGTGAAAGTATGGATTTGCCGCGGCGAGCGTCCGTTGAAGGCGGAAGCGATGGCGGCCAAGCCGGTCGGGGCGGCTGCCCCGGCGGCGTAGAACGTTTTTAGGAGACGACACAGATGCCCTTGATGCCAATGAGAGTGAAGCACCGCAAGCAGCAGCGCGGGAACCGCGCCGGCACGGCCTGGCGCGGCGCCTCGGTGTCGTTCGGTGATTACGGCTTGCAGGCGCTGGAACGGGACTGGATCACCGCCACGCAGATCGAGGCGTGTCGCGTGACACTGTCGCGCCACATGAAACGGCGCGGCAAGCTCTGGATCCGGATTTTTCCCGACAAGCCGATTTCGGGCCGTCCGCCGGAGACGCGGATGGGCAAGGGCAAGGGCAACGTGGAATTCTGGGCGGCCGTGGTGCGCCCGGGGAACGTGATGTTCGAAATGGGCGGCGTCACCGAGCAGTTGGCGCGGGAATCGTTCCGCCTGGCGGCGGCGAAACTGCCGATTAAAACGCGGTTTGTGAAGCGGAAGTAACATGAAGGCAAAAGAGTGGAATGAAATTCGAGTAAGCGCGGAAGCCGAGTTGGCAGCGAAGGTGCGCGACCTGCGACAGGAACTGTTCAACCTGCGGCTGCAGCAATCGTCGTCGCAACGGCTGGAGCGACCCAGCCGGTTGCGCGAGGTGCGCCGCGACATTGCACGGCTGGAAACGCTGTTGCGCGAACGTCAATTGAAGGCGGCGAAATGAGTGGTGCGACCATGACTGAGCAGACAATCCAAAAGGAACTCGTGGGAGTCGTCGTCAGCGACAAGATGACGAAGACCATTGTGGTCGAGGTGTCGCGACGACTGCGGCATCCGCGCTACCAGAAGGTTGTCACGACCTACAAGAAATTTTACGCCCACGACGAGAAGGAAGAAGCCAGTGCCGGCGACAAGGTTCGCATTGTGGCATCGCGGCCGTTGAGCCGGTTGAAGCGATGGACGCTGGCCGAGATCGTCGTCAAGGCCGAGCAGGTTGAGAAGGTGGATGTATGATTCAAATCCGAACACATCTGGACGTGGCCGACAACACCGGGGCGCGCATTGCCTGGGCAATCGGTGTGTTGGGACACCAAAAGCGCTATGCCCGCGTGGGTGACATCATCAAGGCGCATATCAAGGAAGCATCGCCGGATGGCACAGTGAAGAAGGGCGAGGTGGTCACCTGTGTCGTCGTGCGGACGAGATCACCGCTGCGCCGTCCGGACGGATCGTTGTTGCGCTTCGACAGCAACGCAGTGGTCATCATTGACGAGCAACTCAACCCGAAGGGCACGCGTATCTTTGGCCCGGTGGCTCGCGAGTTGCGGGACAAGAATTTCACCAAGATCATCTCGCTTGCGCCGGAGGTGCTGTAATCATGGCTGTGCTCCACATCAAGAAGAACGACATGGTGGTGGTTATCTCCGGGGAGGAGAAGGGCAAGGCCGGCAAGGTGCTGGCGGCGTATCCGCAGAAGGGGCGTGTCCTCGTCGAGGGGATCAACATCGTCCACAAAGCGCTGCGGAAAAGCCAGGAGAACCCGAAGGGCGGCATTGTCACCCGCGAGGCGCCGCTGCCGGTGTCGAAGGTCATGTTGCAGGTCGAATTTGAAGCGCGCAAAAAGAAACGCGGCGGAGCGCCCGCCGCCCAACCGCAGGCCTAACGAACCATGCCGCAATTGCACGATTATTACAAAAACAACGTGGTGGAGCAGTTGCTCAAGAGCGGCCGCTACCCTAACAAGATGCAGGTGCCCAAGCTGGAGAAGGTCGTGGTCAACATGGGCATCAGCACCCGGTTTGAGAACATGAAGGACGTCATGGTCGAAGCCCAGAAGGAACTGGAAACGATCACGGGGCAGAAACCGCTGGTGACCAACGCCCGCAAGAGCATCGCGAACTTCAAGGTCCGCCAAGGGATGCCGGTCGGGTGCAAGGTGACGTTGCGCGGCGCGCGGATGTACGAGTTCATGGAGCGGTTCCTGAATGCGGCATTGCCGCGTATTCGCGACTTCCGCGGCGTCAACCCACGCGGTTTTGACGGGCGCGGCAGCTACACGTTGGGCGTGAAGGACCAGACGATTTTCCCCGAGGTCGAGTTGGACAAGATCAAGCACAATCTCGGGATGGACATTACGATTGTCACGACGGCGAACACCGATGCGGAAGCAAAAGAGTTGCTGAAGCTGCTCGGCATGCCGTTCAGCAGCTAGAGGACGAACACATGGCGAAAACAACATGGGAAGTAAAACAACGGCGGCCCGCGAAGTTCCAATCGCGGAAGTACAACCGTTGCCAGAACTGCGGACGACGGCATGCCTACATCCGACGGTTCAAGATCTGCCGCATCTGTTTCCGCGAATTGGCCAGCCAGGGCAAGATCCCCGGTGTGGTGAAATCGAGTTGGTGAGGCCCCTATCATGAGCATGACTGACCCCATTGCAGACTTCTTGACCCGCATCCGCAACGCCAACCGCGCCGGCAAACCGGACGTCGAGGCGTCCTTCTCGCGGCTGAAAGCCGGGATCGCGCGCGTGTTAAAGCAGAACGGGTACATCGCCGATTTTTACGCCGAGAAAAAGGAAAGCGGCCAGCAGGTGTTGAAGGTGCAGTTGAAAATCGTCGGCAACGAGCGCGCCATTGTCGGCATCCGCCGTGCCAGCAAGCCTGGATTGCGGCGCTACGTTGGCGTCAAGGAGATGCCGCGCGTGCTCAGCGGGATGGGTGTTGCCATCCTCACGACTTCCCGCGGCGTGATGAGCGGCCAGGAAGCCAAGAAAGCCAACCTCGGCGGCGAAGTGTTGGCGTACGTCTGGTGATTTATGTCGAGAATTGGCAAACAACCTATTGAGATTCCAGCCAAGACGAAGGTCGAGGTCAGAGGCCAGGCCATTCGCATCGAAGGCCCCAAGGGCGCGCTGGAATGGACTGTGCCTCCCCCCATCAAGGTCGAGGTCAAGGACGGCAAAGTCGTGGCCGGCACCGCGCAACTGGATCGCACGGGCAAGTCCCGCTGGGGCTTGAGCCGCGCGCTGATCGCCAATATGGTGAAGGGCGTCAATGAGGGGTATTCCAAACAACTCCTCGTCGAGGGTGTTGGCTTCCGCGCCGCCGTCAAGGGCGCCAATCTTGAAATGCTGCTGGGGTATTCGCACCCGGTGGTTTTCGAGATTCCCAAGACCATCAAAATCACCGTCGCGGACACTGCTGACAGGAAACCGATGATCACCATCGAGGGCTGTGACAAACAACTTGTCGGCGAAACCGCCGCCCGGCTGCGCCGGTTCTACAAACCCGAACCGTACAAGGGCAAGGGCGTCCGGTATCTGGGTGAACAGGTCCGTCGCAAGGCCGGCAAGACCGTGACCGGCGCGGGTTCTTGATAACGAATTGAGACGGAGGAAGCTTTACTCATGATTCCGAAAACACGAAATGAAGCGCGCGGCCGCCGCCACCGGCGGCTTCGCCAGAAATTGCAGGGCACCGCTGCGCGGCCGCGCATGTGCGTCTGCCTGACCGGCAAACACATTTATGTGCAGTTTGTTGACGATGTCGCAGGACGCACGCTCGCCAGTGCCAGCACGGTTCTTGCCGATGTCAAAGGTACCAAGGCCAACATGGCCGGCGCCAAGAAACTTGGTGCTCTTGCCGCCGAAAAAGCCAGGGCGAAAAATATCACCGAAATCGTGTTTGACCGTGGCGGCTTCCAGTACCACGGGCGCGTCAAGGCGTTGGCCGACGCCGCGCGTGAAGCCGGATTGAAATTCTAAGGACACATTATGCCAGCCGAACGCAAATCCAGAATCGCCAAGCCTGCCGTGACCGGAGCGGATCGCGAAGCGCCGACCACCGTCGCGGCCGTCGCCGAGGAATTTGAACTGCCGTCAAGGCCGGAAAGCGAGCTTGTCGAGAAAGTCGTCTTCGTCAATCGCAGTTCCAAGGTCGTCAAGGGCGGTCGCCGTTTCCATTTCAGCGCGCTGGTGGTGGCCGGTGATCGCCGGGGCAGGGTCGGTTGGGGATTTGGCAAGGCCAACGAAGTGGCCGATGCCATTCGAAAAGGGACCGAACACGCCCGCAAATCCATGGTGCCCGTCTGTGTGAAGAACTCCACGATCCCGCATGAAGTTCTCGGCGAGTTCGGCGGCGGCCGCGTGCTGATGCGTCCCGCCTCGCCTGGCACCGGCGTTATCGCCGGCGGGAGTGTGCGCGCCGTGCTGGAAGCGGCTGGTGTGCGCGATGTGCTGACCAAATCGCTCGGCTCCAGCAACGCCGTCAACGTCGTCAAGGCGACGATGAACGGATTATTGAAGTTGCGGCTGCGCGAGGAAATTTACCGAGTCCGCGGCGTGTCCGGTCCCGCGGCGGCAGGAGCAAGCTGACATGACAATGCGTTTGAACAATCTCAGTCCGCGTCCCGGCGCCAAACACCGCCGCAAACGGAAAGGCTGCGGCGAAAGTTCCGGCCATGGCAAGACCAGTGGCCGCGGCGGCAAGGGCCAGACCGCGCGTTCCGGCGGCTCGGTCCGCCTTGGTTTCGAAGGCGGCCAGATGCCGATGTTGCGCCGCATTCCCAAGCGCGGCTTCAACAACAAACGGTTCACCGCCGACTTTGCAACGGTCAACGTCAGCGATCTTGAAACGCTCTTTGAGAGCGGCGCGACGGTCACGCCGGAATCGTTGGCCGAGCGCGGCCTTGCCATACGCAAGTTTGCCGGCGTGAAGGTGCTGGGCGATGGGGAACTCACGAAGAAACTGACGGTGAAAGCGCAGGCATTCAGCGCCGGCGCGAAGGACAAGATCGCCAAGGCCGGCGGCGTGTGCGAAGAACTGCCGTTGCCTGTCATTCACCACAAACCGAAGACCACGGAGACGAAATAACGTCCGTTTATGTTTTCCGCCTTTCTCAACTGCTGGAAAATCCCGGAACTGCGGCGGCGGATTCTCTTCACGCTGGGCATTGTCGCGCTGGCCCGGCTCGGCGCCAACATCCCGTGTCCCGGCGTCAATCCAGCGCCGCTGGTCAAATATATTGACGACATCCAGCGCCAGGTGGGCGGCAGTTTTCTCGGCCTTGCCAGCATGTTGACCGGCGGCGGGCTGACCAACTGCGCGGTGTTCGCGCTGGGCATCATGCCCTACATCAGCGCCTCGATCATCATGCAGTTGTTGACGGCAGTGATTCCGACATTGGAGCGGCTGAAACAGGAAGGCGAAAGCGGCCGGGCAAAAATCATCCAGTATGGGCGGTACCTGACAATTTTGATCTGCTTGATACAGGGATATGCGCTGGCGTGGGCATTTGAGAACCCGCAGCAACTTGTGGACGGGTTTACCGGGCAGTTGGTGACAACGCCGGGGTTGCCCTTCCGTATCATGACGGTGATCACGATCACCAGCGGTTCGTTGCTCTTGATGTGGATGGGTGAGCAGATCACCGAACGCGGCATTGGCAACGGCGCCTCGATCATCATTACCATCGGCATTGTGGACCAGTTGCCGCAGGCAGCGCTTTTCGCGTGGCGGATGCTGTTCACGGCAGAAACCGATTTGGTCATTCGTTTGCTGGAGGGTGCGCTGCTGATTGTGATGGCGCTGGCGGTCATTGCCGCCGTCATTGCGGTGACACAGGCGCAGCGGAAGATTCCCGTGCAGTATGCGCAACGCATGGTCGGGCGCAAGATGCTCGGCGGCGGCCAGACGTTCATGCCGTTGCGGATCAACTATGCGGGCGTGATGCCGATCATCTTCGCGCAGGCGATCCTGTTGTTCCCGCAAAAATTGTTCTCGATGCTGCAGGCGCCGACCTTCCAGAAAATTGCGCGGTCGTTGACGGAAGGTGAGATGGTCTATCTGAGCGTGTATGGCACGATGATTCTGTTCTTCTCGTACTTCTGGGTGGCGACGCAGTTCAATCCGCTCCAGATTGCGGACGACTTGAAGAAATACGGCGGCTACGTGCCGGGAATTCGACCGGGGCGGCCGACAGCCGAATATCTCGATCATGTGATGACGCGCATCACGCTGGCCGGGGCGGTGTTCCTGACGGTGTTGGCGGTGCTGCCATATCTCTTGAATCATCACCTTCAGTTGCCGTATATCACAGCCAGTTTCTTCGGCGGAACCAGTTTATTGATCACGGTGGGTGTGATGTTGGACACAATGCGTCAGGTCGAGTCGCATCTGATCATGCGGCACTATGACGGTTTTTTGCGCAAGGGGAAATTGCGCGGTCGGCGCTAGTCGCGCCGGAGTTGTTTGATAGAAAGCGCGGCGGATGATTCCGGTCAAGTCGCCAAGCGAAATTGAGCGGATGCGTCGCGCCTGTGCGGCGGCGGCCGAGATCCTCGGTGCCGTGGCGGCATTGGCGGAACCCGGTCGGACGACGGCTGAGTTGAATGAGGCGGCCGGGGAGTTGATTCGCCAGCACGGCGGCAAAAGCCCGTTTCTCGGATACCGAGGGTATCCGGGGCACGTTTGCGTCTCGGTCAATGACGAGGTGGTGCACGGAGTCCCGACCAGCCGCAAGATTCAGTACGGCGACATCGTGAGCCTGGACGTGGGCATCATCCTTGACGGATATGTCGGCGACAATGCGCGGACCGTGGCCGTTGGCGTTTTGAAACCCAAGACGGCGCAATTGCTGCAGGTGACGGAACAAGCGCTCTATGCCGGTATTGCCCAGGCGCGGCGAGGCCGGAGGGTGGGGGATATTTCGCACGCGATCCAGGCAACAGTCGAGGCGCACGGGTTCAGTCCGGTCCGCGAGTTTGTCGGGCACGGCGTGGGGCGGAAAATGCACGAGGAGCCGCAGATTCCGAACTTCGGCGTCGCCGGCAAAGGGCCGAAACTGAAATCGGGGATGACGTTGGCGATTGAGCCGATGATCAACGCCGGCGGTTACGAAGTGGAAGTGCTCAACGATGGGTGGACGGTGGTGACGGCGGATGGCGCGCCGAGCGCGCATTTTGAGCACACCGTGCTGGTGACCGAAGGGGAAGCAGAGATTTTGACCCGACGGAGGACGGGTTGACGTGGCAAAAGAAGATGCAATAAAAGTGGAAGGAACGGTAGTGGAGTTGCTGCCGAATACGATGTTCCGCGTGGAATTGCCCAACGGACATCGGATTCTGGCGCACATTTCGGGCAAGATGCGGCTGCATTTCATCCGCTTGTTGCCCGGGGACAAGGTAATGGTGGAAATGTCGCCGTACGATTTGAGCAAAGGGCGGATCACGTTCCGCCAGAAATGAAAATTTAGAAATGAAAGTCAAACCATCAGTCAAACGGTTGTGTGAACGCTGCAAGGTCGTGCGGCGAAAAGGCGTGGTGCGGATCATATGCAACAACCCGCGCCACAAACAGCGTCAAGGCTAGAGGTGTATTCATGGCACGTCTCATCGGTGTAGAAATCCCAGATCAGAAAAAAGTCGGCATCTCGTTGCGGTATATTTACGGCATCGGGCCAACCACGGCCTTGGAGGTGTGTGAAAAGGCGCAGGTGGATCCGAATGTCCGTTGCAAGGACCTTAACGACGAACAACTCACGCATCTGACATCTGTCCTGCAGGGCTACAGGATCGAAGGCGACCTTCGTCGCGAGATCCAAGGCAACATCAAACGGAAAATGAGCGTCAATTGTTACCAGGGGACGCGACACAAGAAAGGGCTGCCGGTTCATGGTCAGCGCACTTCGACCAACGCGCGCACCCGCAAAGGTCCCCGCAAGACTGTTGGCGTCCAGCGCAGCAAGGACGCGAAAGCCGCCAAGGTTTAACCGTAAGGAAGCACAATGGCTAAAGAGGCAAGCAAACCCGAAGAACAGCAACCCAAACCAGACGCAGCGGAAAAACCGGCGAAGGCCGCCAGGCCCGCCAAGGCGGAAAAGCCGCCCAAGGCGGACAAACCAGCGAAGCCTGAAACGAAGGCCGACGGCGAAGCCACAACCGTGCCGGCTGTGCCGGCTGCTGCCCCGGCAGCGGCTGCCGCTCCCGCTGTGCCGCAGACGGCTGCCGATGTTCTCGGCGAAAGTGACGTTGCGAAGAAGGTAATCAAGGCGAAACACAGCAAGAATGTCGTTCAAGGTATCGCGCACGTGTTTGCCACATTCAACAACACGATTGTTTCCATCACGGACGCCAAGGGGCGGGTCATCGGCTGGTCGAGCGCCGGTCGTGTTGGGTTCAAAGGCTCCCGCAAGAGCACCGCGTACGCGGCGCAATTGGTCGCGCAGGATGCCGCCCGCCAGAGCATGGCCCACGGCCTGAAGGAAATCGAAGTCTGGGTCAAAGGCCCCGGCTCCGGCCGTGAAGCGGCCATCCGCGCCTTGCAAGCGTTGGGGCTGGAGATCACCGTTATCAAGGACGTCACGCCGGTGCCGCACAACGGTTGCCGTCCGCCGAAACGCCGCCGCGTTTAGTTTGGAGAAAGTTCACCATGGCACGTTACAAAGGTCCACGAGTTCGAATGAACCGCCGTTTTGGGCAGCCGATCTTCGTTGCGAAGATGCGCGAGCACCGGATGTTCCCGCCCGGCGTCCACGGCCCGAAGAAGTCCCGCCGCAAGATGAGCGATTACGGCGTCGGTCTCGCCGAGAAACAGAAACTGCGCCTCCAGTACGGCCTGCTGGAACGGCAGTTCCGCCGCATGTTTGAGATCGCCCGCAAGAAACGCGGCGTCACCGGCGAAACGCTCCTGCAACTGCTCGAAACCCGCCTCGACAACGTGGTGTTTCGCATCGGATTTGCCACGACGCGCCCGTTCGCGCGGCAACTGGTCACCCACGGCCATATCAAGGTCAACGGCCGCAAGGTCAGCAGCCCGTCGTACAACGTGAAGCCGGGCGACCTGATTGATGTGCGCGACACTGCCGTGAGCCGTCAGCTTGTGACCAAGAGCCTGGAGTCCGCGCAGGTGCGGCCCATGCCGGATTGGATTGCGTTCAACCGCGAGGCGTTTCGCGCCCAGATCGGGCGGATGCCGACCCGTGACGACATCCAGCCCATCGTCAATGAACAGTTGATCGTTGAATTTTATTCCAGGTAACAAGAACTCAACCGGAGTTGTTGGTCCGCATCCCTGGAATGCGGGGAACCCAACTCCAATGGAGGAAGTACCATGCCAGTCCGACTGGGACGTTTCGAAATGCCCAAGCGCGTCGTGCGCGATGATGCCACGGCGACGCCCACCTATGCCAAATTCTTTGCCGAGCCGTTTGAAGCCGGTTACGGCCATACGATCGGCAACTCGTTGCGCCGTGTGTTGCTTGGCTCGCTGGAAGGCGCCGCCATCAGTTCGATCAAGATCGAGGGCGCGCCGCACGAGTTCACTGCCATTCCCGGCGTCGTGGAGGATGTCACCGACATCGTGTTGAACCTGAAGAAAGTGTTGCTCAAGTCGCACAGTCGCGAGCCGCACGTCGTCTTCATTTCTGTCAACAAGGAAGGCGCCGTCACCGCCGGGGACATCAAGGGCGATCAGGTTGTCGAGGTCCTCAATCCCAAGCAGTACATTTGCACGCTCGACAAGAAAACGAAATTCGAGGCTGAACTCGAAGTCAAAGTCGGCCGCGGCTACTGTCCCGGCGAAGCAAACAAGAAACCCGACCAGCCCATCGGCGTCATTGCCATTGATTCGCTTTTCTCGCCCGTGCGCCGCGTTCGGTATTCCATCGAGGATACCCGCGTCGGGCAGCGCACGGACTACGACAAGCTCATTCTCGAAATCTGGACCGATGGACGGATCACCCCCGAGGATGCCCTGGTGCAGTCGAGCAACATCATGCGCCATCACATTGACGCGTTCTGCGATTACAACAAGAATCTCGTCATCGAGTTCGAGGAGGGCACGGCGCAGATGAGTGAGGAGCAGGCCAAGCTGAAGAAGATCCTCAACATGAGCGTCAACGAAATCGAGTTGAGCGTGCGCGCGGCCAACTGCCTCAACAACGCCAACATCACCAGCGTCGGCCAGCTTGCCCTGAAGAGCGAACAGGAGATGCTGAAGTACCGCAACTTCGGCAAGAAATCCCTCAATGAGATCAAGGACAAACTCACCGGCCTCGGCTTGGCGCTCGGCATGAAGTTCGACCCGCACCTGCTCGAAGTGCCGCCTGTTCCACCCCCACCGGCCCCGGAGAAGAAGGACTGACGCCATGCGACACCGCAAAAACACCGCCAAGCTGGGCATGAAATCCCAGCACAAGCGCGCCACGTTGGCCAACCTCGTGTCCAGCTTGATCAAACACAAACGGATCCGCACCACCGTCGCCCGCGCCAAGGTCGCGCGCCGCCTTGCCGACAAGATGGTCACGTTGGGCAAACAAGGCACGCTGGCCGCCCGTCGGCTTGCCATTGCCCGTCTCAGCATGCGGGGTCCCGGCCCCGACCTTGACAAGGAGGCCCGCCAACGCTGGCACAAGAATCAAGATGTCGTGCGTATCCTATTCGAGGAAATCGCACCCTCTTTCAAGGATCGTCAAGGCGGCTACACCCGCGTTGTCCGCGTCGGCAATCGTCTTGGCGATGCTGCCGAAATGGCCATCCTCGAATGGACCGGCACCGTGGTTGGCCCCGTTGAACCGAAAAAGAAAGACAAGAAGACAAAGGACGAAAAGAAGACCTGACGTACTTCAATGAAACTGCAAGCGCGGCTTGGTTGAACGACCAAGCCGCGTTTTGCTTTGCGTGAATAGAATAAAACCTTTATGTTCACGTCAGAACAACGCCGACAATGAGTTTACGAAACAGCTTCATCCTTTTCTTGATCGCGACGAGCGCGCACGCGCAGTCGTTCCTCATCGGCAAGCCCGATGAGTCGGCGGCGGAGTTCGGTCTCGCGGATAAACGATGGCCGGAATACGCGAAGACCTACGCCAATCCCATCGTCTTCAACATTGGCAAGGACAAACCATCGGCGTGGCCGTACATTCATCCGAGCTCCCTTGATGGTTGGGCAGGAAGCAAGCCGCACACGTTCACCATTCGATTCACTGCAGGCGCGATTTCGGCGGCTCCGCTCTATTTCATCGTGGGACTGCTGGATGTCTGGACCCCGTCGGAGATGTTGGTGGCAGTCAATGAGAAGACAATCGCTCGCAAACGGCTGGCTGCCGGGTCGGGCGAGAGTTCCGGTGACCCGCGAACCTCCGGCAAACCGTCGGCGCTCGTGTTTGGCCTGCCGGCCCATGCAATCAAGCCCGGCGACAACACGATCTCCATCACGCTCCGCGATGGCAGTTGGATCATGTACGACTACCTGTATCTCGGCGACAGCAAACGTCCGTTGCCGGCCCGGCGGGAAACTCCCGGATTGGTCAAAGAATTTCTGGAGGGGCCGATGGCGGTCATCGAGGAAGTGGTGTTCGCGGCGCGGACCCGCTTCCAGCAGGACGGGCATTGGTATGCGAATTTCGGCTACTACGCGTTTGACGAGAACAGCAAGGTCTATGGAAACGGCGGACGGCTGTGCAAGTGGAACCTGAAGACGGGACAACTCACGCTGTTGCTGGAAGACCCCGAAGGCGCCGTGCGCGACCCGGCTGTCCATTACGACGGGCGCACGATTGTCTTTTCCTATCGCAAAGCCGGCACCGATCCCTATCATCTTTACACGATCAACAGCGACGGCTCCGGGCTGCGGCAACTTACCAGCGGCATTTATGATGATTACGAGCCTTGTTGGCTGCCGGATGGCGGCATCGTGTTCATTTCCTCCCGTGGACGGCGCTGGGTCAACTGCTGGCTCACGCAAGTCGGCATCATTTACCGCTGCGACGCCGATGGAAAGAACATCCGCCAGCTTTCGGCGAATCTCGAACATGACAATACGCCCTGGGTTCTTCCCGATGGACGCATCCTGTATATGCGTTGGGAATATGTTGACCGCAGCCAGGTTCATTACCATCACCTCTGGACGATGAATCCGGACGGCACCGGTCAAGCCGTGTTTTTCGGCAACTTTCATCCCGGCGGCCTCTACATTGACGCGAAGCCCATCCCGAATTCCGACCGCGTCGTGTTCATCAACTCGCCGGGACACGGCGCGATTGAACACAGCGGGTACCTGGCCACTGTCAGCACCAAACTCGGCCCCGACCAACTTGACCAGATACAGAACATCAGCCGCACCGCCGATTGCCGCGACCCGTGGGCGTTCTCGGAGAACGCCTTCCTGGTGGCGCAAGACCGCCATTTGCGGGTCATGAATGCCAGCGGCCAGAGCGCGACACTGTTCAGCCTGCCGATGGAGTGGGGAGACTGTTGGCTGCACGAACCACGCCCGCTGATGCCGCGCTCCCCGGAAAATATCATTCCGTCGCGCATCCAGCCTGGCGCGACGACCGGCGCGTACCTGCTCGACAACGTGTATTACGGGCGCAACATGGCCGGCATCACGCCCGGCGAAATCAAGAAACTCCTCGTCCTCGAATCGTTGCCGAAACCGATCAACTACACCGGCGGCATGGACCCGCTCAGCTACAGTGGGACGTTCACCTTGGAGCGCGTCCTCGGCACCGTCCCGGTGGAAGATGACGGCTCCGCCTATTTCGAGGCGCCCGCCATGAAGAGCATCTTCTTCGTTGCGCTCGATGGCAATGATATGGCCGTCAAACGGATGCAAAGTTTCACCACCGTCCAGCCCGGCGAAACGCTCGGCTGCACCGGTTGCCACGAACATCGCGCCACTGCCCGGCCCAAGGACGCCTTGCGCCGCCCGGTGGCCGCCTTGCGTGAGCCTGAACGGATCGAGCCGGTGGCAGGCGCGCCGGACTTGATTGATTTTCCGCGCGATGTGCAGCCGGTCCTCGATGCGCTTTGCGTCCGCTGTCACGGCTACGAGAAGACGCCCGATGGCGGTCCGCGCGCCGGTCGCCTGCTTCTCAGCGGCGACCGGGGTCCCATGTTCAGCCACAGCTATTATATGATGACCGTCGCCGGGCTGTTTTCCGATGGACGCAATCGTCCCGAAAGCAATTACGCGCCACGGCTGCTCGGTTCTGGCGGCAGCCGGATTTTCCAGAAGATTGACGGCAGCCACCATGGCGTGAGGGCGACCGAGCAGCAGAAGAAAATCCTCCGTCTCTGGATAGACACCGGCGCGGCCTATCCCGGCACGTACGCCGCGCTCGGTTGCGGCAGCATCGGCGGCTACCAGCGGAATCAACCCGTGGAGACGGACACCGACTGGCCGACCACGCGCGCCGGCGCGGAGGTGATGGAGCGGCGTTGCTCGTCTTGTCACAAGGAGCCGGGGCGGTTGTTGCCGCGCTCGCTTTCCGACGAACGGGGCGTGTCGTTCTGGAAGCCGGACATGAAGGACCCGCGCCTGAACACGAGCCGGCACATTGTGTTCAATCTCACGCGACCCGACAGATCCATGCTCTTGCTGGCGCCGTTGGCCGCGTCTGCCGGTGGCTGGGGGTTGTGCAGGGTGTTTGAGGACACCAACGATCCCGACTACCAGAAACTGCTGGCCATGTGCGTCGCCGGGCGCGACCGGCTCAACGAGATGAAACGGTTCGACATGCCCGACTTTCGTCCGCGCCGTGATTGGGTGCGCGAGATGAAACGGTACGGCATCCTTCCGCCGTCATTTGACGCCGGCCAGGAAAAAGTGGATGTGTACGAAGTCGAGCGCCGGTACTGGGATGCGCTTTGGCAGGCAGGACTCGCCGTGCCTGAGCGAAGGTCCGTGCGATAATTTGTGAGTGACAACCGGTTGTTTGAAGCAGCGCTGGGGTCTCCGTTGATACCCCCCTTGAAACGGAGACTTGCGGAAGGGGCTTTTTTGTCCCTGAATTCCGTGGCGGAAGCCGGGCAGTCTTTTGTAACGGCGCTGTTGGCGCGGTTCTCCGGGCGGCCATTGCTGATTGTCACGGACAGGGCAACGTCGCAGGAAACATTTTCTTCGGATGTACAGGGGCTTCTGCCGGACGCGCTCGCGTATCCCGCATGGGAATCGTTGCCGCACGAGGACATCCTGCCGGATGAACAAACCATCGCCGGTCGCCTTTGTGTTCTTTCAACACTCCAACACTCCATCACTCCAACATCTCCTCCCTGTATCGTCGCGAGTGTTCAAGCTCTTCTGCAACGCACCTTTTCCCCCGAAGCGTTCCGCCGGGAACACCTCGCCCTCGCCATCGGACAATCGCTCGAACAGGATGCGCTGGTCAACCGGCTGTTGGCGCTCGGCTATTCCGCGCAGGTCCAAGTCGGCGAACCGGGCGACATGGCAGTGCGCGGCGGTCTGGTGGACTTTTATCCGCTCGACCGCGCCGAACCGTTGCGGGTCGAGTTTTTCGGCGACGGCATCGAGTCCATCCGCAGCTTCGATCCCCTCACGCAGCAATCACGAAAGAAACTGGAACGAATCGAGTTTGCGCCCGCCGGCGAAGTCGGTTTCCTCAAGAAATCGCCGGAGTCATCAGCGCCGTTGATGGCCTTCCTGCCGAAGGAAACCTTGCTCGTGTTGATTGAGCCTGACGCGGTGGCGCTCGCTGCTGATGCGTACGCCCGGCGCGTGCCGGAGGCGGACCCGCTCTTTGTTCCGTGGTCGGACTGGGTGCGGGCTGGATACGCAATGGCACACGTCACGGAACAGATTGCGCTCGATGAGGACGATGCGCGCGTCAACTTACGGCTGGCGTCGCTGGAGGCGTTTCGTCCGCTCGACATCGCGACGCCGAACCCCGAAGTGGCAGAGCAATCGCGCTGCGCGTTCTTCGACCAGATGCGCCGGTGGCTCTCCGATGGATGGTCGCTGCAAGTCTTCTGCGATACTGATGGCGAACGTCAACGCTTCGATGAATTGTGGAACGATTCTTCCGTTCGTGCCCAAATTGGACCTCACTCCCGTGGTTTCCTCTGGGAATCCGCGAAGCTCGCCGTCATCACCGACTCCGAAATCTTCGGTCGCTACAAACCGCGCCGCGCCCGCCGCGAAGGATACGCGACAGCGCTGGTGGCCGACTGGACCGAGTTTGCCGAGGGCGATTTTGTTGTGCACATTCAGCACGGAGTGGGGAAGTATCTCGGGTTGCGAACCATCGAGAACCAGGAAGTGCTGGCGCTCGGTTACGCCAACGATGCCCGGCTGTACGTTCCGCTCGACCAGGCGCATCTTGTCGGCAAATACGTCGGGCTTGGCAAACGGATTCCCGAGTTGCACGAACTCGGCGGCACGCTCTGGCAACGGCAGAAATTCCGCGCCGAGCGCGCCATCATGGATCTCGCCTCCGAGCTTCTCGAAATCCAGGCAGCGCGCGCGACGTTGCCCGGCCGCGCGTTCGCAGCGGACGCGCCGTGGCAGCGCGAGTTCGAGGCGACGTTTCCGTTTGCCGAGACGCCTGACCAACTGACTTCCATTGAGGAAGTCAAGGCCGACATGGAAGCCCGCAAGCCGATGGACCGGCTCATCTGTGGCGACGTTGGCTACGGCAAGACGGAAGTCGCCATCCGCGCTGCGTTCAAGGCCGTGATGGACGGCTGCCAAGTCGCCGTGCTTTGCCCGACAACGGTGCTGGCCGAGCAGCATTGGAATGTCTTTCGCCAGCGGATGGCAGCGTTTCCTGTGACAGTCGAGATGCTCAGCCGGTTCCGCACACCGGGCGAGCAAAAGAAAATTGTCAAGCTCGTCCGCGAAGGCGGCGTGGACATCATCATCGGCACGCACCGGTTGCTCAGCGCCGACATTGCGTTCAAGAACCTGGGACTTGTTGTCATTGACGAGGAGCAGCGCTTTGGCGTGTTGCACAAGGAGAAGTTCAAGCAATACCGGAAGCTCGTGGACGTGCTGACGCTCAGTGCCACGCCAATCCCGCGCACCCTGTACATGGCGCTGACCGGCGCACGCGACATGAGCGTCATCCAAACGCCACCGCTGAACCGGTTGCCCGTCGAGACGCACATCGTGCCGTTTGACGAACGCCTGATCCGACAGGTCATCCAACGTGAGATTGCCCGCGGCGGCCAGGTCTTCTTCCTGCACAACCGCGTCCAAAGCATCGAAGCCGTTGCCGAGCGGCTGCAAAAACTGTTCAACGAGCCAGTGCGGATTGGCATTGGCCACGGTCAGATGCGCGAGCGCGAACTGGAAGGCGTGATGCGGCGGTTCGTCGCCGGTGAGATTGACGTCCTGGTCTGCACTACGATCATTGAGAGCGGATTGGACATTCCCAACGCCAACACCATCATCATTGACCGCGCCGACCGCTTTGGGCTGGCTGACCTCTACCAGTTGCGCGGACGCGTTGGCCGCTACAACCGTCAGGCGTATGCGTACATTCTGTTGCCGCGCCACATGCAGTTGGTTCAGACTGCCCGTAAACGGATCAGCGCCATCAAACAATACAGTTCGCTCGGCAGCGGCTACAAAATCGCCATGCGCGATTTGGAGATCCGCGGCGCCGGCAACCTGCTCGGCTCCGAACAAAGCGGCCACATCACCGCCATCGGCTTCGAGTTGTACTGCCAGTTGCTCCGGGAAAGCGTCGCCCGCCTCAAGGGCGAGAAGATCAAACGTCCGCCCAACGTCGCGTTGCGGCTCGATTTTCTTGGCGGCAACATTCGCATCCCCGAATCCTACATTCCCGATTCCAAATTGCGCATCGAGGCGTATCGCAAACTCGCATCGCTCTCCGAGTCGGCGGATGTGAAATCGTTGCGGGCCGAACTCCGCGACCGTTACGGTCGGCTTCCGCACGCTGTCAAACTTCTGCTTGCCGCCGCCGAACTCAAAATCGCCGCCGCCGCGGCCAACGTGGACAGCATTGAGACACGTGGCGATAAGATCATGCTCGCCAGTCGTGGTCAGCTTTACCAAATTGAGGGACGTTTCCCGCGCCTCAGCCAGTCCCGTCCGGAAAGCAAACTGACGGAAATCAGGAAACTGTTGGAACAGATCCGACCATGCAATTTTGCGTCATGACATTGACACGAACCGTCATTCGCAAGATACTCTTGATCAAATGACGACCACGCCACAGCCGTTGTTCGCCAAGCCGTTGCAAGTTGTCGCCGCTGTTCTCATCGTGGCGCTTGGCACTGCCATCCTCTGGCGCTCCTATCGCCTGGCCGCTGATGTGGACGCGTTGCGCGCTGCTCTCGCGGCACCGCCCCCAATCGGTAGCACCGATGTCGGCTCCGCCGACCAGATGACGCGTGTGATTCCGTACCTGCAGCAAGAACTCACCGCCGTCAAAACCTATGTTGCCGGGCTGGAACGACAACAACAGCGGACAGACGAATTGTTGAACCAGACGATCAACGAATTATACCGACTCCATGCCGCGACTGAAAAAACAACCCGACGTCCGTGGGGGGCTGAACAACTTCTCGGCGAACCCGATACCATGACTGCCGGCAACCATCCGACGGCGTGGGCGCCCGCCGAACAGAATGCCGGTCTCGAATGGATCCAACTCGGCTACGAACGCGCAGTCGAGATTGCCCGGGTCCGAGTGCGGGAAACCAATCATCCCGGCGCTGTCATCCAAGTCGCCGCCGTGCTGGATGACGGGCGCGAAATTACCCTCTGGCAGGGAGTCGAGGAACCAGGCGTTGCCCCGCATGATTCATCGTTCGAAGCGCCGCGCGGCATCATTGCGAAAACGATTCGGGTCTATCTCGACACCAGCCGAAATCCCGGCAGGGAAGAGATTGACGCTGTGGAACTGGTGGGCGCCGATGGCTCGCGTCAATGGGCGGTCTCCGCTTCCGCCAGCAGCACGTTCACCGTGACAAGGTAAAACAAGGACTTATTGGCGTCCCAACAGGTTTACTGCGCCGGCGGTTCGTGTGCGTTCCTCGGTGGCTTCCTTCAACTCGCCTTTCTGCCATGCCTTGGCGCGGTACAGGAAATCGTCCCCCAACGGCAACGCCGGCACGGGGAGCACGCGCGCGGCGGCTGGGACGCCTGCTTTTCCAAATGCCGTGTTTGGCGTCTCGTGGCAGCCAACGCAACTCTTCTTTTCGCCGGGGCGACCGTACATCCAGATGAGTTGGTTGCCGACAACCCGTCGGTCGCTGTCGAGCACCTGCAAGTGCACGAGCCGGTCCGCCGGCACTTCGAGGTTGAACGAACCGTCCGCCGCCAACGGCACGGTGCCGAGGATGCGCGCGGCGGTGCCGACGTGATTTTTCCACGCCTGCGTGCCGTGACTGTTGTGCGTGTGGTGCCGCCCGACAATCGGCATCCCCTCGATCACGCGCACCAGTTTGCCGCGGCCGGCCACCAATGGCAATTGTGTGATTGTCACCGAGCCGCAAATCAATTGCGCCGTGTAGTCCCGGCTTCGGGCCTGAGGATCATTAGAGAGCACCGGGCCGAGGTTTCGTGCCCGCAACGGGCGCGCTTCAAATGACGCCGCGGCAGGATCGCGGTACAACAGCGTCATTATTCCGGTGGCCGCATCCATTTCGTAGAGGCCAAGATTCCCTTCGTCCTTCGACGCCGCTTTCTCCACGGCGGCGCACAAAATCCGCCCGTCACCAAACGGGAACGGCGTCGTCACGGCAAATTTCTTGTCGTGCGGCACAAACTCCTCGCGGTAACGTCCCGGTCCGAGCAGCGTCAATCCGCCGGTGGTCGCCACCAAGATACGTTCGCCATCGAACGGCTGCGGCTGCGTGAGGCGGAGCACGCGGTGGCGCGAGGGCGCTTCGCCCCAGCCTTTTTCGCCCGATTGGACGGTGACCTGACGCCACAAGGCGCGTCGTTCGGGACCGTACAACGTCACGTTCTTCGTGCCGTCAGGGAAGACCGCCTGCACGGTCAGTTCCGTCTTCAGCCGCGAGTAAAACAACTCCAGCCGGCTGAACAGAATCCGTCCGTCGGGCAGCAGCGATGGTTCGTTGTCGCGGCCGAGGTTGAATGCAATGCAGTGAACGTCGCTGCCGTCGGCGTTCATGACGGTCAATCCCGTGGCTGGGTAGCCGTGATATTCGTCGCGCATCCCGATGCGCGTGGACGAGAAAACGATGCGACCGTCGTTGAGGTAATTCGGCTGCACATCGTGATACGGGCCGCGCGTCAACTGACGCAATCCCGTGCCGTCGGCGTTGATCTCCCAGACGTGCCACCACGGGTCGTTGTCGCCGCCGCGCCGGGCAAACAACACGCGTGTGCCGTCCGCCGAGACTTCGCAGTCAGCGACCCAGCCATCCTTGAAATTCGTCAACGGCGTTGCGTTGCCATCGCGGAGCACGAACAGATTCCACCCGAGCCGGTAGGTCGGCCCAGAATCCGTCGTCGAGTACGTTTGCCGCCACTGATCAATCTGGAATCGGTTCGGCATTTTGTTCGGTCCCTTGATGAAGACGATGCCACCGTCGTTGTAGCGGCGCCCGTCCACGGGCGCTGGGCGCACCGGGCCGCCGGGGACGGCGGCCACTACAACTGCCGTCCCCCGTCTCCACAACGCCTCGCGCGCCACCATCCGCACGCTGTGGAACGGATGTTTCGTTTCAGCCTCCCGCAACGCCGCCACGGCTTCCTTTGTGCCGATCTCATCAAGCGAAACGGCTGCCGCGTACTGGATCTCCAGAGCGTTCCGCTCGTCGTTCAGCAGCTTCGTCAACAAGCCGACGTGTCGCGCGCCGCCAAGCCGGCCAAGCGCCCGCGTGAACGCCTCGCGCCAGCGCGGCGGCGGATCGTGGTGCTCGTCTTGGCCTTGCGGCGCTTTCGTCTCAAACAGGAATCCGCCAAAATAGCCGTGTTCCGATTCCGTCTTTGACTTGGCCAGAATGGCGGCGATCCGATCTGCCGTGTTCGTCGCTTTGGCGAACATCATCGCCTTGGCTGCGTTGAGACGGACCCAGCCGTTGGTGTGCTCCAACAACTCCGGTGTCGCGCCGAGCATCGGCAACCAGTGCGCTGCCAGCGGCAGATCCACGTGTTTTCGTTTCGCCAGCGCGGCGAAAGCCTCGTGCACAGGCGCGTTGATACCGAATTCCGCCAGCGCCGTGTCGCGCGCCGCCTCAAACAGCCCGGCTTCGCGGAGCAGATGCGCCGTGATCAACTGGCACGCCTCGGGTTCATACAACACTGCGCCGTCAAAATCACTCGGCAGATTGGCGAGGATCAGCGGCGCAAGCTTTGCCAGTTCCGCCTTTGGCACGGGGAGTCGCGCCAGCGCCGAAATGAACTGGAAGGGCGTTTCGTACATCCGGTCGAGCGATTCAAAGCCCGGATGATCATCGGGCGGCACCCGTTGCGGATTCTTGCCGTTGATGTCGCGCGCGTAGAGCGGGTAACGCGCGAGCAACGCCGTTGCCGCCCGTTCGCCGCCGAAATCGCCGAGCGCATCCGCCGCGTAGCGCGCCCATTGCGTATTGTCGAGAAACGCCAGCAACAACGGGAATGTCGCAGGATCGCGCAACCGCCCCAAGCTCCGCAAAGCGACCTGCACCAGCGAGGATTGCTCCGGCGAAACAGTTTCGCGTTGGCGGTACGGTCGCAACACGCGGGCGACCGCCTCGCTGGCGCCCTCGCCGCCCAGCGCGCCCAGCGCGCGCACGGCGCGCTCGGTGCTGCCGAGGTCAGCGCGCGATACTGATGGCTGCGTTGCATACACCTCAATTTCGCGGAAAGTCGTCGGGTAGAGCGCGCGTTCGTTTGCAAACGATGTGATCCGCACGAACCGGGCTTCTTGCGGCCCGAACGTCACTACAAGTTGCGCTGGTGTTTTCGCCTTGGTGCGCCATACGTCCCGGAACGTTTTGCCATCGGCGCTCAACGACACCGCCGCATCCGTCATGCAATAGCCGGTGGCATACTGTTGCACGACCACACAGCCGACCGTCTGCACTGCGCCGAGATCGAGCGTGCATGATTGCGGGAACTTGACGTTCTTGGTCTGCCAGAATGTTGCCGTGTTGCCGTCGGTCACCACGTTCGGCGGCCCTTTGTAGGTGCTCGAGGCTGTCACAGCGCAACCGGCCGCCAAGTTGTGCGACTCCGCTTCCGCGTGGATCAACGCCAGCACCTCGCGCGGCGGACGGTCTGCCGGGACAGTCGCCCACCATGCGCGCCACGGTTGCGGGTCGGGTTTGAAGGCATCGAAGGGAAACTCCATGCCGGTAATATTGGTCAGCGCGACCCATGCCGACTGGCGAACCGTCCAGTCTTCGTCGTCCAGCGCATCAAGCAACGCCTTGACGTGCGCGCGTCCGCCGCACCAACCGAGCGAGAGCGCCGCGTTGCGGCGTACGACTGCCGATTCATCGCGCAACGCCTTGGCCAGCGCATCCGCCCCGGCATACGCGCGGAGAAAACCGAGCGCCGATGCGGCCGCGGCGCGATGCTCCGATTTTGGCGCAGCAAGCTTGGCGGTCTGTTCCGCGACTTGTTGGTCGTACGGACATGCCGCGAGCAAAGCAATCAGGGCGAAAAGCATGGCCGCATAGTAAGCATCTTTGCACCAAAGGCAAGACCTGCTATACTACCCCGCATGAAAACCATTCTGCTTTGTCTTACCGTATTGACCATCAATGCATTTGCCGGTTCGTTTCGCGGCATGCCGGGACTGCAACTTTACAGTCTCCGCGAGGACTTCAAGAATGACGTGCCCGGCACTCTCAAGAAAGTTAAGGAATACGGTTTCCGCGAAGTCGAACTCGCAGGCACGTACGGACTTTCACCCGAAGAATTCAAGAAACTGCTCGCGGCCAACGGCCTCGTCGCCATCGCTGGACATTTTCCCTACGACCAATATCGCAAGGACCCCGAAGCCGTCGCGCGCGACGCCAAGGCGCTTGGTTTGAAATACGCCGGCTGCGCGTGGGCAGGCCACAAGCCGCCCCTCGATGAGAAGCAGTGCCGGGACATCGCTGAGGTTTTCAATAAAGCCGGGGCCGCTCTCGCCAAGCACGGCATCAAGTTCTTCTACCACAACCACGGCTTCGAGTTTGTGCCGCACGGCAACGGCACGTTGTTCGATTTGCTGATGGAATTGACCGATCCGAAGACCGTGTTTTACCAAATGGACGTGCTCTGGACCGTTTTCCCCGGACAGGACCCGGTGAAGTTGTTGGAAAAATACGGTTCACGCTGGCAGTTGCTGCACCTGAAAGACCTGAAAAAAGGCGTGCCCACCGGCAGCCTCAGTGGAAAGACGGATAAAACCAACGACGTGCCGTTGGGCACGGGACAAGTGGATTATCCCGCCGTCTTGCGCGCCGCACAAAAAATCGGCGTGAAATACTATTTCATCGAGGACGAATCGCCAACCGTTCACGAACAATTGCCGCAGAGCCTGAAGTTCCTGCGCGAAGTGAAATGGTAGGCAACTCGTTCTCAGTAGCCGGCGAGCGATTGCAACGCCGATGCAAGGCGCTCGTAGTCGGCGATTGAGTTGTACGCTTGGGCGCTGACGCGGAAGTATCGGCGTTTGGGTTTTCCCCAGCGCATGATGGGCACCTCGATCTTGTACTGTTCGTGGAGCGCCACGTGCACCGGGTCCAAGCGGTAAAGAGGGTCTTTCACGGTACTGGACATGGGTTGGAAGATGGCGGGCAAGGATAACGTGGCCATTGCGCCCAGCATTTTCTCCGGACACGGCGGATCAATATCGAGCGCCGCGCACAAGAGCCGCCGCGCCTCGATGGCGAGCCAGTGGTTGCGCTCCATCAGCGATGGCAGGCCGCCGGGCAAGAGCGAATTGCAGAAGTCAATGGCATTGCCGATGCACAGCCACGGTGTCGGGTCAATCGTGCCGACCCAGTCGAACCGGGTGTGAAACATGTTCCGGCCCGGCCATGCTTTGCTGTAACCGTGGCTGACGGTGGTTGGGAAGATGCGTTTTTGGCGGTCGGGACGCGCGTAAAGGAACGCGGCGCCTTTGGGGGCGCACAACCACTTGTGGCAGTTGCCGGTGTAGTAGGCGGGACGCAATACATCGAGGTCGAGCGAGACCATGCCCGGCGCGTGTGCGCCGTCCACGAGCGTGTCAATGCCGCGCGATTCCAGTTCGCGAATCAGGCGCGCGATGGGAAAGACGAGCGCCGTGGAACTGGTGATGTGATCGAGCATGGCGAGCCGGGTTCGCTTGGTCACGGAAGCGAGAATGGCCTTGACGACTTGGTCTTCGGTGCGTAGCGGAAACGGAGGCGCGGCAATGACGACGCGAGCGCGGGCGCGTCGGGCGACTTCTTTCAGGGCGTTGCGGCACGCGTTGTAATCGTGGCTGGTGGTGAGAATCTCGTCGCCGGGCCGGAACTCAAGGGAGCGAACGACGGCGTTGACGGCAGTGGTGGCGTTGTGTGTGAACGCGAGGTTGCGCAGGTCGGTGTGCACGAGCGTCGCGAGGCGCGCGCGCGAGGCGTCGAGCAACGGTTCGAGTTCGCGTGCGAGGAATTGCACGGGATTGGTTTCCATGCGGTCGCGGAACTGTTGTTGCGCGCTGAGGACGGCGAGCGGGCAGGCGCCAAAGGAGCCGTGATTGAGGAAGGCGACGGACGGATCGAGCGTCCAGTGTTCGGCGAACGATTCGAATTTCATGGGCACAGTATGCCAGAGAGATCACCGGCGCTCAATGCTGCCTTGACGTGTTGCGACACGACGGGGCATATTCGCCGCTCCAGTATGGCGAATGAGACAGTCAATGCAGCCGTCGAGCCGTTGAAGAAGCCGCGCAACTACGAGGTTGGTGGCGAGGTGGCGCGCGGCGGCATGGGGTTGATTCTTTCGGCCCACGACCAGAATCTGCGTCGCGCGGTGGCGATGAAGGTGATGGCCGCGGAGGGGCCGGTGTCGGGCGTGCAAGTGTTGCGGTTTGTCGAGGAGGCGCAGGTCACGGCGCAACTGGAACATCCCGGCATTGTGCCGGTGCATGAACTGGGCGTGGACGAGCAGGGGCGGTTGTTTTACACGATGAAACTCATCAAGGGCGTTACGCTGAAACATGTGTTGAGTGCGCCCTCATCGCAGTATTCGCTCGGCCAGTTGTTGACGGTGTTCCAGAAGATTTGCGATGCGATTGGCTTTGCACCAGGGCTTTTTGTTTTGAGTTCATAATTTGGCTTGGATGAGGCGCAGAAGGGCGGGAACATCGGTGGTCAATCGCTCGCGTTGCGCGGGCAGCCAATCATCAGCGCCGTCCGCTGCCAACAGCCGCA
>Ga0194112_10000547_pt1 | contig 54984 bp, 44 predicted proteins | sample TA2MahC400mmetaG_FD_146191 | JGI IMG/M metagenome (GOLD analysis project Ga0194112, IMG submission 146191) | Freshwater microbial communities from Lake Tanganyika, Tanzania - TA2015016 Mahale Deep Cast 400m | ecosystem: Environmental > Aquatic > Freshwater > Lake | place: Tanzania: Lake... | reverse complement strand
ACAAGCTTCTCATCCTTACAAACTACTACAGCTTCTTTTGTATCCTTGTAACTCTTGAGTACACACTCAACTTCTCCTAACTCAATCCTATGTCCCCTGATCTTTATCTGATCATCTAGTCTTCCAATAAACTCTATATTACCATCAGGTAAATGTCTTCCTAGGTCTCCTGTTTTATAGAGTCGACTACTTACTTTGTGATTTAATTCTCGCTTACTTTTAAATGGATTGGGAACAAATCTTTCTGCCGTCAGATCTGGCTTGTTCACGTACCCACTTGCAACACCACTTCCACCAACATATAGCTCTCCAACAACTCCTACAGGGACCACATTCATATCTCTGTCTAATATGTAAATTACGGTGTTAGCAATAGCTCTTCCTATAACCGAAATATCTTGAGTTCGTTCAATATAATAATCATCTGTAAAATTAAAAAATAAGGAATCAGCGGTAACCTCCGAAGATCCATAGAGGTTAAAAACTGTATTTGCTAAACAATTCTTAAGTTTATAGAGTAAGTGCAATGAAGCTCTCTCACCACTCAAAATAGTACGATTAAATTTTATGTTACATCCAGAATCAAGTATAGATTCAAAAAATGATGGAATAGCAGTAATAGAGTTAATGTGATGTTTAGAGCAAATTTTTAAAAATATATTTAGATCAATACAGTCATTTTTATCTATGATAACGCTTGTAGTTCCACTAATCAAAGGACCCCAGACTTCCCCAATAAAGTCAACGAATGTCTGAGAGGTTTTTTGACACGATATATCCCACGATCTAAATGGCAGTTCATCCAACATCCAACTAATACGATTAATAATGTTGCGATTTGATAAAACTACGCCTTTAGGCAGCCCAGTGGAACCAGAGGTATAAATTATATAACTCGAACTATTTGATAGGTAACTATCAGAAGAAACTGTATTGTTATCATTTAATTCAATTGGAATCTCGCAAAACGCAAAATCATGATCAAACTCTGCGGCGTACTGTTTATCCCCTAAAATCAAACTCGCTCTACTATCTTTAAGCTGATACCTCAATCTTTCAACAGGCAACTCAGGGTCAAGTGCAAGCACTGTGCATCCTAACTTTAAAACTGCAATCATCGCTACAACAAAATCGCAATTTCTTGGCAACATCACTGCAACAACCTGACCTGGCAGTAAATGATAGGTATTGCCAATGTGTAAAGCTATGTTAGATGCGCTGTTAGCCAGAGACTCGTAACTTAAATACTTATCTTGGTACACTAGAGCTATAGCATCTCTATTTATTAAAACCATCTCTTCAAACAATTCGTATAAAGTCTTGTTAAATGGATACTCTTTCTCTGTATGATTGAAGTTTTCTATAAAGGCAATATCGTCATTATCATTCATGGATAAGTTGCCTATAGCCAAATCTAAATCATATCGGATGTTATGTGCTATCTGACTAATGCCACCTGCAATCAATTCAATCTTCTGTCTCGAAATGGTCTTTCCTTTATAGCTAAATTTAAAATCTAATTCGTCTTTAGGAATGACAGTAATAGTAAGGGGATATCCTGTTGTTTCGTAAGAAGAAATGCATTGTATAGACAAATCATCTTCCGGACTTTGATTCACAGGATAGTTTTCGTAAATTAGTATGCTATCAAATAAACCATCTAAGCTACAACCCATCTCCGCTTGTATACTTGCTAAAGATATGTAGCCGTAAATCTGGGAGTGTATTATGGAGTTTTGAATATTCTCTAAAAGCTGCCTTAGGCTTAGACTGGCATTTACTGAAACTCTAAGAGGTATGGTATTAATAAATATCCCAACAATACTTTCTACATCTGGAAGATCAATTTGTCTTCCAGATATGGTCACACCAAACACAACATCCTTCTGCCCAGTAAACCTAGAAAGAACAATTGCCCAAATGGCATTGACAACAGTATTAGTGGTAACCCCAGAAGCTTTCGCAATATTTCTGATATTCTCGGAATCTTTTTTGTTTAAACTTAGCAGGTATTCTCCATCAATGTCATTTGTAACTTTTCCGATCTTAGTCTGTTCGACTCCTTCTAAGTTCTTTTTCCAATACGCTTGAGCTTTGTTTGCATCACAAAATTTAAGCCAAAGTATATAATCCCTATAACCCTTTCCTTTGTTTAAAGTTATAACGCGCTTATTAGTTAGCGCATCATAGATCTGACGTACTTCATCAAAAATGATAGCCAGACTCCAACCATCTATAACGATATGATGCTTATTCCAGATAAAGTAGTGTAATTCATCTGATACACGCACTAAATTGAACCTCATTAACGGAGGCTTTCTCAAATCAAAACCAAGATCTCTTTCAACCCTGCACAACCTTTCTAACATCACTTGAATATCTTTTGGGTCTTCCCATACCTCTTCCTTCCACGTTAGCTTAACTGTTTCATGAATAATTTGTGTAGGTTCATTGAGTTTTTCCCATACAAAGCTCGCTCTAAGACCCTCATGTCTACATACAACTTTCTCCCAAGCTTGTTTCCAGCTGTTTTCGTCTAAAGATCCTACAATTTTATAGACACTTTGAACAAAATATCGATGATCCAATTCTTGATTCTCAATTATGCTTTCAAACAATATTCCTAACTGAATAGGAGAAAGTCCATAAATGTTACGAATATTCTTCATTCTTACCTCAGCAACCTCGAACGCAGATTATTATCACTATTGCGTGATTTATAAAGATCTCTGGTAATATTGATTCTCTTAAGCCACCTATCATTGCCATCATAGTTTGCTTTAAAATTATCTCTACCGTGTACGCAAAGTGCATTATCTAGTAACAATATGTCTCCTGGTTTTAGGATCACTTTTTTCAAAGAGTTATCGATATATTCTATCAATGTATTTAGTGCAACCTGCGCTGATGTATCTACGGCATCCATAAAGTAATGATCTATCCTTATAAATGGTTTACCTCTACTACCATATAACACGGATTTGGTGAATTTTTCATTGCCACAACCCTTGTGCGACTCTACCTTTTTAAAAATAAACCTCGGTTCAAATAAAATATCAAATATAGGATCTGATAAATTTAAAGAATTGATTGAACAATATGTTGTTGCAACCTGATCTGGATTTTTGATGCACGCAAGCGCCAAGTAATCACTTGAAAAGTTATGGAAGGCCTCTTCAGTATGCCAATAGATCGTTTGCAATGATCCAGTGCTCTCTTGCGAGGATTCATGATGTTTGAGTGGGACAACATTGTGTATCAGTCGACCCCCCTGCTCTTCTTTCCAACCGAATACTTCTCCTAATAAGGAAGCAACCATACATGCAGTAATATCTTCCGATAACGATGATATAGTACTCTCTAAATGCAAAGGGGTTGGAATGTTTGTGTTAAATTTAAAATTCGAAATTAAACACAATCTTGTAGGATTATCAATTGTATTACAAAACTCTTTAACAAATTTTCTAAGTCTTTGCGGCAAATTGCAAGATAATACGCTTAAATATTGTAGGTGTTCTTCTATATTAGATGTGTTCATGTGACTTAAAGCACAGTTGATTAAATATTCCATAATCATCACCTCTGAAGGTTCTAATATTAAATTCTTAATTGACATAAACTTAGTCCACTAAAATAATTTTAGTATCTTGCAAAAATCTCAACATATGATGCATATAGAACAGATTTATATTCGTAGTATTGTGCTTCATAATAAGCAGCTCCTGTATCATTTATCAATTTGTGCAATCTGAGTATAATATCCATTTTCTAGATTCCACCACTTTTCCAAGTGACTCCTCTACTCAAAACACTAATCTTTTACCCATTCTTTCCTTCCATAGGGTCTTTCTGCTTTAATACCATTGGCTACACACGTCTCGATAAACTTATTAGATTCAGTAATTTGTGGGGAGTCCTCTGTGTACTCGAGAGCCATAATGTACCTCAGCCACGGCTCTTGACCCATAGCATAGATGTATGCTTCTCTGCATTTTGATTTTTGAGCTATAAGCCATGCTTTTTCAAAATTTGATCCAGAGAGATTTCGGTTGTTATCGTAGGATCTGTTAAGGGGGGTTGTTAGCAATGGGCCATAAAGCCATGTAAGAGGAGCCCCTTTACATTCCATACCAAGAAATAGCATATCCACTTCGCCAATATGAGCAAAGATATGATTGTAAAGAGCGGAGTCTAAGTTATTCGAATCTGCTGCAAACAAGAAATGTTTGCTTTTAAGCTTGAGGCTATATGCCATCTTAGATTGGATATTGAGATCTGAGTGCTCCCCAAAGAATGGGAGTCCTGTAATTTTTCCTTCTCCTTCTGGCAGAATTACTTCTTCCATTTCCTTAAGTTCGATGAGGTTACAGTTAAATCCTATGTACTTTAATATGAGTTTTATAGAGGGATCTGCAAGCGAACCTATTTGACTTGGGGGAAACACTATATTTTTTACCTTATACCTTAGCTGCAGGAGCGTTTCAAAAAGTATGTGATCCTGATGGTTATGAGTAAGTACTACATAGTCAATGTTGTCCGGAAGATCCGTTAGAGTATATCTTGGCACTTTTTGCGCTTCTTCAGTTTTTATAGGATAACCAATCACCGGATCAAATAAGATTGATACAGATTTTGTTTCTACCAAAATACAAGCGTGCCCAAAATATCTAAGGCGCACCCCACCTCCAAGATATTTACGATCAGCCGATAAATTAGGAGGCGAGCTTGTAAAAAAAGATTTGAACAGGCTTTGCTTAGACTCTGGAATGTGAAATAAATCATTAATCTCAGTGAAGTCTCTTGGTTCATGTTTCATTTTGGATAGAACATCTATCCTTGGATCATGAAATGGAAGATCCAAGTAAACTTCATCATCTTGATCAAGACGAGGGGTACTGAGTACAAATTTCCTGTTGTCACTAATGGTATCACAGAGTGCTACTCTTTGACCTTTGACAGACTCAACATAGTACTTGCTATAAACTAGTGGTTCTATAATACGGATAGAGGGATGATTGTTTAAATCATACACAATTTCCACAAGGCCCTTTAGCGCATCTGGAATACGAGAGTATATATTGTCAAGAGAGTCTCCTACAGCTTCGACCTGAAGAATGCGATCAAGTTCTTTGTAGGAATCATTTAAAGATATAAAACTAAAACAAATTTTTTTTGTATCAATTATTAACTGCTTTATCTCTTCCACCCTCTTAGCATCCAAGTCCAGAAATGGTCCGCCAAGCATCTTTGGATCTTTTACAGCCTGCGAATGCACTAATGGGTTTTGTATATAAGACTGCATGATCTTTAAGTGACGTTCCACTATATTGCATCCCGCAGTAATAGGTGGGATAAGATAACCCCACGCATACCAATTCCACACAAGAGCCTCAGTTCTAATTGTAGGTCTTAGGTACTTTAACGACATCATTTGCTCCAGATAATATACCTATAATATTTACGAAACTAGCCTTTTATGTTGTATTTGTCGACAACGTTTAAGCATAATCATGGATTTTCATTCTAATAATTTAGGCTGCCACATCGGCAAAAATATGTTATAATATTAGAAAATAAGTTCACAACTCATTAATTTTTCTAGCTAAAGTAAACTGTTTAAATCAGCCTTCGTAATTATGCTCCTTGGTCTGTCCCTCATAAAAAGGGCCATTTGAGTTGAGAAAATTCTCATTAACTAAGGAGAACTTTCGATGAAGAAAACACGTTTTACAGAGGAACAAATCACATTAGCCCTTCATATGGCTAACCAAATAAGTGTTGAAGACGTAACCCGAAAGCTGGGCGTTTCGCAACAAACATTTTACCAGTGAAAATCCAAGTACGGAGGACTATTGCCAGCTGAGGTTCGAAAAGTAATGCAGCTTGAGGTGGAAAATGCAAAGCTTAAACGATTGGTTGCAGACCTTAGTCTCAATAAGAAAATGCTTCAGGATGTTTTATCAAAAAAAGGCTAAGACCTGTTCAGCAGATGGCCCACATTGAACAGGTCTACCTTCACTATGGCGTTAGTTTTCGCAAGGCTTGTACGACCTTTCTGGTTCATCGAGCTGTGTTTTATTATCGCTCTAGAAGACCTGATCAGGTTGTCTTAAAACAACGCATTAAAGACATAACCCTTTCAAGAATTAGTTATGGCTACCGAAGAGTCCATACCCAGTTAGTGAGGGAAAGCTTTCCGGTTAATCATAAACGTGTTTATCGATTATACTGTGATTTATCATTACAGATGCATCAAAAGAAGCCCAAAAGGCGTATCCAAGCCAAAGTCCGTGAGGATCGGATGGGGCCAACAATGAAGAATGATGTCTGGAGTATGGATTTTGTCTCAGATGCGTTATTTTATGGCAAGAAATTACGTATTTTAACAGTTGTTGATGCCTTCACTAGGGAAAGTCCTATCGTGGGGGTTGGTTTTATATAAAGGCTATGATGTGGTACAAACCTTGGAGGAAGCTGTTCGGCAACATGGATATCCCAAAAACCCTAGGGATCGATAATTACCCAGAATTTATTAGTAAGGATCTGGACTTATGGGCCTATACCTATAGAGTGAAATTAGACTTCTCACGACCAGGAAAACCCACGGATAATGCCTTTATTGAAAGCTTCAACAGCCGATTTAGACAAGAGTGCCTCAATCAACATTGGTTTTTAAGCTTGGAAGATGCTAAAAAGAAGATAGAGGACTGGTGGCGAGAATACAACTCTCATCGGCCTGATATTAGTCTTGGATATCTGACACCTAGGGAGTTCACGGCCCAAACCGATCCTCCCTAAAAGCCAGGATCCCAAAGACTTGAGAATTTCTCTCGACCTGTGGTCCTAAAAGAAGGGCAGATCCAAATGACTTGGGAATTCTTCTTAACCCATGGTACTAAAACGGGGGCAGCTCCCCTAAATGAGAATTTTCTCAACTCAAATGGCCCTTTTTATGAGGGACAGACCAATTAATCTCATAACTTCAGTTGCTACAACAGGTATTCCATTGTTATATAGATCATTCTGTCTTAAAGTAGGTAATTGTAAATTATGCAAATTGATCTGATAGTAAATGTATAAACTCTTATTGATATACGATAAAAATAAACAATCCCCTCTTAAACATCTTTTTTGGAGGGTATTGCTACTGTCCATAAAACCATTTAGGAAGTTTATAATTTTTCAATTACTACTCTATGTTGCCTGGGCTATAGATTTTTCCTTAAGACCGTATCTGATTAAGATCATTGTAGATACTATTCCGAATGCTGCAATTTCTGGTACCACAAGCACATTTTTTACGCCTATTCTTTTATACTTCAGTCTCATATGCTTTGTATTTCTTACTTCTCGTTTGTATGAATGGATATTTCTTAGATTCAGTCCTCTTTTAATAAAGCACATAGGTGAGATGTTGATAACAGAACTCATAGACAAACCTCATGAATTTTTTCAAAATCAATTTTCTGGTAGTTTGGCAAACAAGGTAGGAGATGTTGCAAATGGTATATCTGGTATTATCAGCACTTTTATCGAAAACTTTTTGAGTAGAGCTCTAGCACTATTAATTACTATATACGCTGTACATTGTATCAACCCAAAACTAGCATTGATTCTTATATTATGGATCACAATATTCCTCAGCATTTCATTTAAATTCTCAAATCATGCATCGTTGCTTTCTAAAAATACTGCTCAAAAGCGTTCAAAGATAGTTGGACACATTGTTGACATTCTAACCAATATGCTGAGCGTTAGGGTTTTTAATACTCAGGCTCAGGAAACTCAAACTCTTGCAAATATGTATAACAAGTTTGTTCGTAGCTATCAGAAGCGTGAGTGGTTTTTTATGAAGATGCATACCACACAAGAAGTGTCTTTTATCCTATATCAAATTTTATGTTTTGTGTGGTTATATCAAAGTGCAAAGAACAGCACCATTACGCCAGGCGATTTTGCGATGATCATGGTGCTCAATATCTCTATCGTTGGTCTTTTATACTCAGTATCACGCAATATTCGCCAATTTGCTGAGTCTTTTGGTAATGTCATGCAGGGCTTAGAAACTATTTATGGAAAGACAGAAGGACAAGTAAGTCACAAAAATGATAAATCTAGAAATATTCAATGTCATTATAACAAGGATATTTATCGCAAAGGGGAAATTTCTGTCATAAATTTAAGCTTCTCTTACCCCACGTCTGACCAAATATTCAACAACATATCGATAACTATTCCTGCTACCCAAAAAATTGGCCTTGTTGGGTATTCTGGGAGCGGCAAAACAACCTTTATGAATTTAATGCTCGGTTTGTTCAAGGTAAATAGCGGTCAAATTCTCATAGAAGGTCAAGACATTAGCAATATGCCTAGGGAAATTTTATACAGCAAGATAGGTGTTATCCCTCAAGATATTAACCTCTTTAACAGAAACTTAATGGAAAACATTAGGTATGGACGCATAGACGCAACTGATTTAGATGTTATAGAAGCGGCTCAAAAAGCAAAAGCTCATAAGTTTATTTTAAATCTTCCAGAAGGTTATCACTCGGTTGTCGGAGAAAGAGGAATAAAACTCTCAGGAGGGGAGCGCCAAAGGATAGCAATAGCAAGAGTGATTCTAAAAAATGCACCAATTCTTTTTTTAGATGAAGCCACAAATCAACTAGATGCAATTACAGAGCACGAGATACAAGAAAGCTTAGATAAGCTTATGCGAGATAAAACAACAATTGTCATAGCTCATAGACTTTCCACCATCCTACATCTAGATCGCATTTTGGTTTTTGATAAAGGAAAGATTGTCCAGGATGGGGTTCATCACAATCTTATTGCACAAGAAGGTCTTTACAAAACCCTATGGAAAAATCAATCTCATGGATTTCTTCCTACAAGTAAGGTACATACGTTAAAAAGAGAATTAAAATAATTAGGTGACTAACGATGCAAAAACAAATTTTTAACAACGATGTAGTATGCACACCAATCAAAACTACAGACAACAAAGTTTCAGATACTCTTCTCGTGGTGACCCCAGCGAATCCAAAAGGTTTTAATCCATTAGAATGGATTAAAACAAATAAAACCAAAATAGAGACTACACTTCACATAAATGGTGGGGTGCTTTTAAGAAACTTTGGTATGTACTCAGTTTCAGAATTTAATAAAGCAGTACAAAGTCTGTATCCAAATCTTTTGGACTATACTTATTGCTCAACGCCAAGAACAAAACTAGGTGGAAAAATCTATACCGCTACTGAATATCCGGCAGATAGGACGATTCCTCTGCATAATGAAAATGCGTATAGTGATTCCTGGCCAAATAGGATTTGCTTTTTTTGCGCTATTGCCCCAGAAGAAGGGGGTGAAACACCGATAGCTGATAGCAGAAGAGTTTATAATAGAATAGACTCTAAAATCAGGAGCAAATTCGACTTTAAAGGTATTCTCTATGTCAGAAACTATACCAAGGGGGTAGATCTTACTTGGCAAGAAGTATTTCAAACAGAAAAAAAAGCAGATGTAGATAAATTTTACAAGGAACATAGCATAGAAGCAATCTGGAAAAATGCCGAAGAAGGACCAGAGCTTACAACAAATCAAATATGTCAAGCTACTCACATTCACCCAATAACAAAAGAAAAGGTGTGGTTTAATCAAGCGCACTTGTTTCATTCATCTGCATTGCATCCAAAAGATAGGGATGCGCTTACATCGGCGCTAGGAGAGCGTAATCTTCCACGAAATACTTTTTATGGAGACGGGGAAGCAATTGAAATAAAAGATCTAGATCATATTCGCAAGATCTATGACGAGGAAAAGATAACATTCACATGGCACAAAGGAGATCTGATGATTCTGGATAACGTACTCGTTGCGCATGCGCGAGAGCCTTTCAAAGGAGAACGTAAAATAGTTGTAGCTATGGCTTAAATGACTGTAAATTTAGATTTTTTAAATATCCCAAGTAATCAGCAAGACCTTAGTGGAAGGACAATCCTTCTCTATACCGCCTCTTTAGATTCTAGCAAGTATAACACTTTAAATCTTACCCCATATCTGTCTAATGAAGAAGGATATCGAGCAAGATCATACTATACACAAATATTATCTGCAAAATATATAATATCTCGCTTTATATTAAGACAAGTCCTATCTCACCACACACAGACACCCCCAAGTGACCTTGAATTTGAGATTAATAAATATGGAAAACCATATCTCAAAAATAATAAACGCATCCAATTTAATATTTCTCATTCAAAAGACATACTCTGCATTGTAGTTACCGAAGATAAGGATATTGGGGTAGACATCGAGTTCAAAGACCGCACTATCAATACCCAAGAGTTACAAAGTATTGTTTTAAGTCAAAAGGAAATTGTATACATTAATTCTCTTAAGTTTCAAGAAGAAAAGTTAAACTTTTTCTATAGAATATGGACTCTTAAGGAATCCACTCTTAAGGCTCTCGGATGTGGGCTCTCTTATCCAGTAAATCAAATTAATTTTATAGACGAAGCCCTCAAAATCAAAAATTCTATATCAATTAATGTGGAGCAAGCACAATGCAAAGTACATCTTCTTACTCTTAATCCTCTGGGCATATCAAGTACCAATTATGCTCTTTCAATAGCTTCAACATCCTATATTAAAAGGGTACAATATTGTGATCTAAACGCAGCTTTAGAAGACTTACCTGCCGGCATTGCGGAGTACTAAACCATAGGAAGGAATCAAAGGAACACCATGGATTAGGAAAAATGTAGGACTCTTAGTGGTCTATATATTCCCAGCCCTAAACACCTTCATAACTATTCACAGAGAGCATTTAAAAACTGCAAGATATTAAGGAAAGTCAGAGACCTTGGAGAAAATGGTTTTTTCTAAGCTTTATAAGATTAGGGTTTTTAATTATAAATTAAAATTTATTTAAAACTTAATGATACTTTTTGACTCTGAAGTTATCGAAAAATCTTATTTTTATATATTATTCAAACGGCTAGTGATCGAGCAGCTAATGGAAGAGTTGAATTGTTCTCTCGTTGCATATTTCGGTATCATTTTTCAAAAGTCATCCTTAATTCTTAATTTAGGGTTTCAGCACGAACCTGAAGGAGTTGATTAGCACAGGGTACATTATGCGCATAATACGCAACTAAAGAAAATGATAGTAATTAGGTCAATGGTCCTATAATCAAATAGCATAGGCGTAGATCTTAACATTGGTTTCCAACATTTTCTCACACATAGCCTATGTTATTTCAACCCCCACTGTAGCTTTCTTCTCAAGAGAATAAAAGCTGTACTTGAAACTCACCGTATAACATGATACATGAGTACTGTAAACTTTATGGTTTTATTCAGTGTTAACAATCGTCATTTTATCGTGTTTTGGTTACACCCTCGGCAATCTTTTCGTGCAAAATAGCCCTTCATCAAAACCGATTCTTTATCACTTGAATACATTGGATAAATTACTCTTTTTTTCTATTAACTTATCACAATTACGCTTTACCAAATAAGCTCTTATAGAAGAAACAATTGTTTATTTTTTTCCTGGATGGTTTTTTCCCGATCCCTGATCCCCACTAATCAGCCAATATTTGATTTTCTGCAGTTCACTACTTTCATGCTCATTGGCTAATTCATACCACTTTGCTGCTTCTTTAAAATCTTTAGGAACCCCATAACCATTTTCATATCTTTGAGCAAGGTAATACTGAGCTCCCGCACTTCCTTGTTCAGCTTCTTGACGAAGAATAGAAATAGACTTCATTTGATATGTTTCAGGAACTCCATATGTCTTTACTGACCCCTCCAAATTTTTCTTTAAACGATCTATATCATCATCTGTAGCCTTAACTTGCTTACTAGCCATTAGACTTTCACAAATCATAAGACAAATTAATAACCCTTTAAATTTATTGATTTTCATCTTTATTTCCTAAATTTGATTGAAACCCCCAAAAACAAGCAAACTTTAAGCAAAAACAAAATAAAAATCAATGACTATAAAATCTCACTAAGGAGGAGGTTTGTTAGACTGCGGAATGTCAAGAGATTAAAAGAGCACTTTCAATGACACTGTCAGACAATCTCAGCAAAGTCAAAATATAGACAGAGAACAAGAGATCTTAACCTAAGGGCTTCTTAGGGAGGGTGAATCAATCAAAAATATTGATAAGATTATGAACACTCGCTCGTTAACCATCTATAGTAGCCTGTAATCCTAATAATATTAACACAACCCCTAAGATGAACTCTAATTAAAGAGCGTACTTCTCTCTAAAAAATTGCAACTTTTTAAATCAAAATCTCAATGATAGGGTGAAAAAGAAATGTTTCAAACAGTAACACTTAATTAAATTTTAACATCTACAAAAAGGCACTATTCGCACTACACTTCTTATGGTCCTGATAGTTATTGATGGGGTGCCACCATGAAAGTAACTACAATATAAACTTTGATAAATCTGTATTTTGAGCAAGAGTTGAAACTTTTTCACTTACCTCTTTATGGGATATTATAATTGATTTACCCGCCATTTCTGGAGCTGTAAAGCTGATATCTTCCATGAGTTTTTCAATTATCGTGTGAAGGCGGCGTGCTCCAATGTTTTCTACTGTTTGATTCACATCTGCAGCTAAATTAGCAATTTCTTGTATAGCATCATTAGTAAACTCTAAAGTTACAGATTCCGTTTCCATCATGGCTTTAGCCTGTTTGATAAGGTTAGCTTCAGGTTCTGTTAAAATTCGCATGAAATCTTCCTTTGAAAGGGATTTGAGTTCAACTCGAATTGGAAGGCGGCCCTGTAACTCAGGAAGTAAGTCGGATGGTTTTGTGAGATGAAAGGCACCGGATGTTATGAATAAAATATGATCGGTTTTGATGGTCCCATGTTTTGTAGAAACAGTTGTGCCCTCAATTAAAGGGAGAAGATCCCGTTGAACGCCTTCCCGACTGACATCCGCACCATGGTGGTCGGAGCGCGCACAAATTTTATCAATCTCATCAATGAAAACAATCCCATTTTGCTCGACTAAATCAATGGACTCACGTATCACTTTATCATTATCCAATAACTTATCACTTTCTTCTTGGATCAAGACTTTATAAGCTTCATCAACAGTCATTTTTGTAGTTTTAGTACGTGGTCCAAAAGCCCTGCCAAGCATATCTCCTAAATTCATCATGCCCATTTGTGCCCCTGGCATACCAGGAACATCAAGGGTTGATATATTCATACTACTGCTATCAGCGACTTGAAGCTCGATCTCTTTTTCAGTCATTTCTCCTTCACGAAATTGATGACGGAACTTTTGTCTTGTTTCGGGAGTAGCACTTGCACCAACGAGAGCATCAAGGACACGCTCCTCTGCATTTGACTCTGCTTTTGATTTGACTTCGCTACGTAATCGTTCACGAGTCATAATGATAGCTATTTCAATCAGATCGCGAATAATCTGCTCCACATCACGGCCAACATAGCCTATTTCAGTAAACTTCGTTGCTTCAACCTTAATGAATGGTGCTTGTGCTAGTTTAGCCAAAAAACGACGGGCAATTTCTGTTTTTCCCACTCCAGTAGGTCCAATCATAAGAATATTTTTGGGCAGGACTTCTTCTTTTAGATCTGAGGGAAGCTGTTGACGACGCCAACGATTTCGTAAGGCAATTGCAACAGCGCGTTTTGCATCATCTTGCCCAACAATAAAGCGATTTAATTCAGTGACAATTTCTCTAGGCGTTAATGAAGTCATCTTTTTTATAAACTTTCTACTATGATATTATTGTTTGTATAGATGCATATATCAGCTGCAATTTCGATAGAACGACGTGCAATAGCTTCAGCATCTAAGTGATCTACTGCTATTAAAGCTCGAGCAGCAGCTAAAGCGTAAGATCCACCTGAACCGATTCCAATTAATCCATCTTCAGGTTCAAGGACATCTCCAGTTCCTGTCAGCACTAAAGACACAGAATGATCAGCAACAGCCATCATGGCTTCAAGACGCCGTAAGTATCGATCTGTTCGCCAATCTTTAGCCAATTCTACACAAGCTCGAGCTAGCTGATCAGGGTATTTTTCTAATTTGGCTTCCAGGCGTTCAAACAAGGCAAAAGCATCAGCTGTAGCTCCAGCAAAGCCAACAATCACATTGCCATCACCAATACGGCGAACTTTACGAGCTTGTGATTTAATAACTGTTGAGCCTAACGTTACTTGACCATCCCCGGCGATAACAACTTTATTGTTTTTACGCACGCAAACTATTGTTGTGCCATGCCAAGTACCATAGTTTTTTATGTTATTCATGCAATCCTTAATCCTAAATTAGAATATCTTTAATAGTAAAAATTATACGTAAATAATCGGTTTTTCTAAATATTGCTTAATCTCTCCGTAAGATTGCGCAGAAATTCAAAAACAAAATTTTTATGTATTACAATTTATTTTTAGAACTGCAATTTGCTTTATCCCCTATTATTTTATTATCTAGCATTTTATTCGTCTTTTACATTTTTTGGTAACAAAAACAATCATCATCTTTAGAATTGATCCCAAATTGCATACTTGTCCCAAAAAGTAATGTTACTAAATAAAATTCATATTATATTTAAGACAAAACAAACATTGTAAATAAACACAACATGCATACTCCTTATTTTCTTAATTTAAAATTGCAATCACCATTTTATTAGCTTGCAATTTCACAATTATAATATATTGTAAATAATAGAAAATAACTGTTTAAGCTTTCTTAACTTCAATGCTTTTGATTTGTTTTTCTACACCCTCTGCTTTGGGTAATATAATATGAAGTACCCCATCTTTAACTTGAGCTTGGATGAGGTTTTCATTGATCGGCAAAGGTAGTTGGATGGAACGACTGAAACTACCATCCCACCTCTCAGCAAGATAATAATTTTTTTGCTTTTCTTCCCTATTTAAATTCTTTTCGCCCTTAATTGTAAGGACTTTATTACTAAATTCTACTTTTAAATCTTTCTCTTCAAGCCCAGGAACATCTGCGGTTACTGTAAATTCTTTCTCGTTTTCTGCAACATCCAAAGTTGGTAAAGCAGAAAATAGCCTCTGCAAAGGAAATGAGTCAGCTAAGTTGCTTGAAATTGGCCCAATATTTTGAAAGAGTTGATCAACTTCCTGACGAAGCCAATTAAATGGGTCTCGATGACGACCGGATTGGGTCGTTAATGAATTATCAGCCATTTTTTATCTCCTTTAAAGTTATTTTTAGACTTTCATTTTTTGTTAACTAACCAACCCATAATATACTCTCATGGGCTTAACAAATCAAGAACTTGAAACGCATTAGAAAACCAAAAATGCCTCTAGCCTTAAAGATTATGCCTCTGCTAAAGGGCAATTATTATACTGAAAGATGATTAGAACTTGAAAAAATGATTTTTAGAGCACCCCACTTGTTAAGGTGTTGTAATAAAATGCTATAGATGGAGAAACTTAGTAGTAAGAGAAATTTAAAATAAAATGACCTGGATAACATATTTATAACTTATTCAATTTCCTTTTTATCATGAAAAACCACGCTCCAAAAGAACTTACTTCTTTCCACAGCCAGGGTTTAAAAGCTTGCAGTCTTCTGACTCATTTTGGACAATAGAAAATTTAAAAAACGTTATTTCCTGCTTATCAGCAGGGAAAAATAATTTTTTGCTACTACATTCGTTGAATGGATGAAGTTCCGAGATGTTTAATACTGTTGTGTGGATGTAATCAGATGGTATCAAATGTCTGGTAGACATGACTCCTTAAATCTGTACGTAATTGATACGTCTCTCCATCAAGATCCACAATAACCAATTAAATTTGTTTTAAATCATGCATGAAACCTTGCCACGGAATATGTGTTTCCCTTCCTTCAAGATGCTTTTGTAAATCCCCCTAAAGTCTTAGAATTAAAAAATAGGCTACAAGGTTGCTGACACAGCTTTCTTCATCTTAGTATTAAATAGACAAGCAAGCAGTGCTGATCTACCTCTCTTGTTCTTTCTACGCGTCACAAACCGTTATAAATGTCACTACATCTGCAGATGATTCTTTTGTACTAGTCTTCAAAATATAAATACCATCACAAAAGACTTCTCGATCGATGGTTTCTTCACTAATTTGTATAGCCTATTTTTCTATTTTTAGCAGACGATCTTATCCCTTCATGCCCATATGAGCCACGGATACGCATTGGTTATATCATCATATAAATATTTCATAGCCTGACTCTGTACGTTTTACTTGACAGTCGCGATAGGAGCTTATAAAAATAACAAAAATTTAAATCTATAACTTGTTTAGCCATAAGAGCATAAAGATGAAACCACAAAAACAAACATTAAAGTTTCAAGCCGAAATTAGCCAACTTCTTCACTTGGTAACCCACTCCTTATACAATAATAAGGAAGTGTTCTTAAGAGAGCTTATATCAAATGCCTCAGATGCTCTTGATAAACTGCGATTTTCAGCTCTTTCAAAGAATGATCTATATGAAAACGACCCCGATTTAAAAATTCATATCAAAGTTGATAAAGACAACAATACCCTAGCCATTATTGACAATGGCATTGGTATGACCCGTTCAGAGGTTGTTGAAAATCTTGGTATGATTGCAAAATCAGGAACCCAACAGTTTTTAGAGAAGCTTGCCTTAGATAAATCTCAGGGAAAGTCCGATGTTAATCTCATTGGGCAATTCGGTGTTGGGTTTTACTCTGCCTTTATGGTTGCTGACAAAGTTGTTGTCAAAACACGAGCAGCTGGGTCTTCGGAGGATGAAGGCGTTTATTGGGAAGCTTCCGGAACAGGTGAATATATCGTTCAAAATATCAAAAAACCGGAACGCGGAACAGAAATTGTTTTGCATTTGAAAAAAGAAGATCAAGAGTTTCTAGAATCTACCAGACTCAAGCACATTATAACCAAGTACTCAGACCATATTCCATGGCCGATTGTCATGGAAAAGCCTCTTATTGTAACCAGTCAAGAGGACGCGACAGAAGAAAAAAAAGAAAATGAAAACCAAGATATCCAGGCAGTTGAAGAAGAAGTTGTCAATCAAGCAACTGCCCTTTGGAGACTTCCTAAAAATACAATCAAGGAAGAACAATATAAAGAGTTTTATAAGCATCTCTCTCATGATTATTCTGAACCTTTGGCATGGAATCATAGTATTGCTGAGGGGAAGCAAGAATATATAAGCTTATTCTATGTTCCTTCTCGAGCACCTTATGATCTGTGGCATAAAGACGCTCAGCATGGTTTAAAGCTTTATATCAATCATGTTTTTATTCTTGAAGGAGCCAATCAGTTTTTACCTCAGTATTTACGCTTTGTTCGAGGTATTATTGACTCAAGTGATCTTCCTTTAAATGTTTCAAGAGAATATTTGCAAACAAGTCCCATGGTCAGCTCCATTAAAAAAGCCAGTACCAAGAAAATCATATCTCTGCTTGAAAAGATGGCTGAAGAAGAAAAGGAAAAATATACTACATTTTGGTCTGAGTTTGGATTAACCCTTAAAGAAGGCATTATTGAGGATTATGACAATCGAGAACAACTTGCCAAATTGTTGCGATTCTCCACCACTAAATCAGAGAATCAAGAAACGTTTTTAAAAGAGTATTTAGACCATAAACTGCACGGCCAAGAAGAAATTTACTATATCTTTGGTAAAAACCTTGAAACCGTTAAAAATGCACCTCATATAGAAGCATTTAAAGAAAAAGGAATAGAAGTTTTATTACTCACCGATCGAATCGATGAGTGGCTTTTATCTCATCTCACAGAATTTGAAGGAAAGAAACTTAAATCAATTACCAGCAGCGATATTAAGCTTGATTGGGTTCAAGAAACGGAAGATCACAAAAAAGAAGATGAAGCCAAAATTGATGAAAGTTTCAATAATTTCTTATTTAGGCTTAAAGATATGCTCAAAGGCAAGGTCAAAGACATACAACCTAGCCATCGACTCACGACCTTTCCAACTTGCTTTGTGAGCGATTCACCAACAGGTTTTCCTTTCAATCTCTCAAAAAATGAAGATAACAGTTTTAGTGGAGCAAGATCCATCTTAGAAGTTAATCCAAAGCACCCCCTGATCAAAAAAATAAAAGAAGAAAAGGATGATGGACGTTTTGAACAACTAGCAAACATAATCTATGATCAAGCCATTTTATCAGAAGGTAAGAACCTTCCCAATTCAACCGAATATGTACAAAGAATGAATACTCTCTTGCTAGAATTGATGAATTAACGCCTATAGTTCTATTCTGCTTATTGCTTATCCGGTCAATTCTAACAATGATTCCAGTTTAACTCGCATGGGTATCTCGCTTTAAACCAGATTCACCGTTCGATTTGAGCCAGATTGTGCAGAGAATAGAACAGCCTAGAATCAAGTCTTATAAGGAAGAAAAAAGCTTAATTTAAAGCTTCGTAAATGGTTAATTCCGGATGTTTACCAATCTTGTTGTCATGAACGTGAACCTTGCTAAATCCTATGGATTCAAGAAGAAGAATTGTTTCATAATGGTAATACCACATTACAGGCATTTCTTCTTTTTCCACTTGAATTAACCTATTATTTTCAAACTTCTGATACTGATTATGACTAACGAAGCATTGTTCCAGCTTGTTCGCAAGGCTGTAAGTTTCAAGTTTTAAACTGGTCCCATCCTTACATTGGACTTCATTTACAAAATTCTCTTCTTGACCATTTTCGTAAAGCAATTCCCAAGGAATGAACGTATCGATAAATAACTTACCACCATTTGTTAAGTGATTTTTAGCGGATTGTAACGCTCTAATAGCTGATTCTCGTGGATATATCAACTGGAATGAGCCGCCTATAATCAAAATGACATCGTACTTTCTCTCAAGAAACATATAGGAAACGGACTGTTCATGAAGAATTGGTTTCAATCCTCTTGCATGCCCTTCTTCCCTACAACGCTCTAACATTGATGAGGAATAATCCAACCCCTCAATATCATAGCCCTTATTAAGAAGTGGCAACATTAACCTTCCAGAACCACACATTGCGTATAGGATTGAGCCTTTTGCGCCACTTAATACTTGTTGATAAAAATTTATTTCCTCTGATAAAGCTTTTGGTTTTACGAGGTTAAAATACTCTGCAGATAACTTGCCATATGTTTTAGTTTCAGTGGATGTTTTGGTCATCAAAAGGCTCTTTTTACTTTCATCTTCTTGGAAATAGTTAAAGTCCTTGAGCTAGACTCATGTTTATCCAACTCCCATAATTCTTTAAAAGAGGAGCATGTTCTTTTTAAATGTTGAGGGGAGCCCTGTGCAATTATCTTACCCTTTTCCAACATTATTATCCAATCAGCGTCCATGACCATATGAAGGCGATGAGCAATAATAATTTGAGTCGCTAGTTTCTCTTGAGAACGGAAATATTTGAGAATAAGCTCTTCTGTTTTAAGATCCAGAAAAGATGTTGGCTCATCTAATATACAAATAGACGATCTCTTTAAAATGGCTCGTGCAATACCAATCCGCTGCCTCTCCCCGCCTGATAAGGATTGACCTTGCTCACCTAAGAGGGTATCCAAACCAAACGGTAAGCCATTTATAACTTCACTCAACTGGGATTCTTTAATTGCGGTTTCTAATTCTTGATAGCTGGCATCAGGATTTGAATACATTATATTAGCTCGCAAAGTATCATTAAAAATCTGCACTTGCTGAGGTGTGTAAGAAATAACTGATTTCAGGGCCTGATGCTCGTATGAAGAATAACGAATATCGTTTAGGAGTATTTCGCCTTTTTCAGGAACATACAAACCACTTAGTATCTTACCCAGAGTTGTTTTACCTGAACCAGAATGACCGACAATTCCAACTTTCCATCCGGCCTTTATAGAGAGATTTATATCTTTCAATAAAAAGGAACGATCTCTTGTGATATAGGAAAAAGCAACATCTTTTACTGTTAAATTTGTAGGTGTGGATGGTGGTATCAAATTTCCAGATATTCTCTTATATCCAGAAGTAGCCTTCATCAATTCTATCATTCCTGATACTTCTGCAAATGATCTATAAATATCATTCAGAATAATACCTAATGATGAAAGAGGCGTAAAAAATTGAAGCATATAACTATTGATTAAAACAAAATCGCTAATATTTTGATTTCCCTTAATAATACTATATACCGAATGGTATACTATTAATGTTAATGCGCTGCCTATAATAACGCCTTGTACCACCCGCACCGTCTCAAATATTTGCTTTGTCTTGGCTGTTTTATCTTCTAAATCTTTTAATTTATAATTTAAAAGTGATGCTTCACTTTTAGGGTTACCTAGAGAATTAACGGTTTCTATATTATATAAGCGATCACTCAAAAAACCTGAAACAAGAGCAGATTGATCATAAGTTTGAATTTGATACTTCAAATAAAGCGAAACCCCACAATAGGTGCAAAAGCTATAAAGAATGACTGTGATTAATAAGATTACTGAATAAAACCCCCCATAAAAGTACCAAAGTATCAGACAAGCACATAATATCTCCATTATGGTTGGTACCAAAAAGAATAATATTCCCCAAATTAAATTGTGAAAACCTTCACGAAAAATCGACAATTTATTAATGATGGAACCAGTTGGAGGCAGCCTTTTCTGTGGGTTGGGTTGAGTAAGAATTGTCTCATAAAATGAGTTAATAAACTTGCGCAAGGCCCTTTCTACGGCTCGAACACTTGCCATCTCTCGAATGTGTTCACCAATTTGGGCCACGGTCCACATAAATCCATAGCCAAGTACGACCATAAGGATGAGCTGTGGGTTATTAAGTTTGCCCTCTAATGCTTGAACAGTATACTTGAGCATTAGTGGGAGAGTTACATTAAAGAGAAGGGCGATAAGGAAAACACCCACAGCCAGAGTGAACGAATAAAAGAGATGTTTATCTTCTTTAATAACATGAAAAAATTTTGAAAAACAAAATCTTATAACCTCAAGCCCAGAACTAGAAATCTCCATGCTAATTTACTCAATATAAGTAGCTTTTATATTATAACCCTGGACCATTTCATTACACATTGCTTGAAAGCTCTATTTTTTACCTCTCGAAAACCTGCAGCCTGTGCAGACCTGTATGACGCAACATTATTTTTTCTCATTGATGCATAAACCACATCATAGTGACTTAGTCGACAGGCTCGTTCATACGCTATTCTACCAATGTGTTTTCCTTGAGCTTTTTTATTAAGGAATATTTGTATAGATGCTTGTCGACCCAAAGGTGGAAAATCCATTAAATCTATCCAAACCCTTCCAGCTCTTTCTTTGCGGAAAAATATGTTCCAAAAGTAATTATCTGGGGGTTCCTTTTTACTTTTTGATAGTTTTCCTCTTACTAACTCTACATCTTCTTCTGTAGCATATCGGTTTTGTGCTTCTGGGATTTTGGGTTCCTTTAATTCATCTTGACCCTCATCTTTAGGCATCTTTCTTAAACGTTTCGAGACATGTTTATTTGCACTAAATTTATCATCCGGATCATCTTCAAATTCTGCCGCAACTACTGAACAATTTAATAAAGAAGCAATTATAAATCCCAAAAACATTAGGCGACTAAGGCTTTTAAGAAGCCCAGACTGCTTGTACAGTTTCAATAATATCGTATTCATGTTCAATCTCCTTTTTAAAAAGATTTAAAAACTCTTTTCCCAAATCTGTCAAAGGACATGTTTCAAGCGTTGAGAAGGATTCCTTTAGCATTCTTTGGTTTTTACGCGTCTCACGCAGAGATTTTTCAAGAAGTTTTCCTGACTCTCTGCACGACAAATAATGCCAAAATTTTTCCAGCTCATTAAATACAAAGGCAGCATGGAATAAACCTGAAACAGGTCTAGGCTCTTTACGCCAGGGAGAAGAAACATAAGGGAAATTAGATGTAACCACAGGACTAAATTCCTCTAAAAGATACAACTTTTGATGTCGGTGCTCATGAATGAGAGAATCAGCTATATCATGTGGACTAGCAAAGGAATGGTTATGACGGATGCATATATATAAAGCTCCTGGCACCTCATTGTCGCTGAATGAAACAAAACTATCTGGAGCTGCATGCAGATCCTGAATAAACACAATAACGGGAGAGAGTTTCAGAATTTCATTTTTCAATGCCGGGTTGTATTCCTCAATAATTTTTAAAGCCTCATTGATTAAGCTGTCTCCTTTTTCAATGAAAATATCATCTTCATAAATAACCTTACTCCCAAAGGGTTTACGTAACCATGGATCATCGGGATGGATGATTAATCGATCAGAATTTGTTGCTGATATCGAATCTGATAGCCTTTCAAGGTCGATATCTTCTAAAACCAAAGCATTCCGATCAAAATCATACAATGTAGATCCTTGCTGGTGCTTTAGCACTATTTTTGCCCATAACTTTGCTGAAGGCATATAAGATACACGCCGAATTTGATCAGTAGTTAAGGATTTATATTGATCCAGTGTGCTCTGCAGTTGATTTCCCAGCTGTGAAGCATAAAGAATTGCCTCCTCAAATGTTTGATAGGTTTTATCACACCAGTTTTTGTAAACCTTTTGTACTTCTGTATTGTTTTCTTGAGCTATATTATAGAGTTGAGGATCTATGGTAAGAGATATCTCCTTAAGATCCGGGCGCTTTTTGATCTTATTACCTAATAGTATATTCATTCGCTTTTGAGCATGGGTGATCAAGCCAAACATTTCCCGGCAATATACAGTGGGATTGTCAAATCCATTTTTTTCACTGTACCTATGAGGAACAGATCCACCACCACAGATTTGAACAATGGGACATTCTTTACATTCGTTTGATACACCTTCAAAACTTAACAGCTTATTATGTCTTGTAATATTGGGGGAATTTGCTGCCTCTTCAATAGAGTGTTCCAGGACATTCAAACCAAGGGAGGAATATCCATCAGTTGTAATTTTTAAAACATCAAGATCATGATAAGTCCCATCTGTTTCAATCGTCAGCATGGTTACATTACCAAATCCAAAAAAATCTGTCCCAGATTGGGAGCCAATAATTGTCTGCAATAAAGTATCAAATAAGCGAACTTTTAAGTTAGGGTATTCATCTAACCAAAGATCAAAAGCCTCCAACAGCCAATTCAAATAAAGATCAGGCTGAGTATCACGAAGGAACGGTGGAACCTTATGATTTGCATCGGGTAATAAGAAATCTAACTTAGGAGGATTTAGTTCATTAAAAAAAGCCAAGAGCTCTCTTGGTAAAATTCTTGGGTCAATAACAGCAATCACTCCCATGAAAATCGAGGGATAGTTTTTTAATTTGTGATAAGCCTTCATTACCCCATCATAGCTTGATTTCCCTTTATGAGTAACTCTATGGAGATCCGTAGCAAATTTTGGTCCATCAAGACTTAGGGAAACACCAATGTTCTCTTCCATGAAGCGTTCTAAAATTTCATCGGTTAGCAAAACACCATTCGTTTGTAATGATACATCAACTTGAGTTTCTGGTGGCACTGCTTCGCGTATCCAACGAGCCGTTTGAATAAGTTGATCCACCTTCATTAAAAGTGGTTCACCTCCATGGAAAGCAACCAGAATATTGGGTATTTTATGTGTTTTTGTGTAAGAACCTATGTGTTGAGCAATTGCTTTTCTGTGCTCAACAGACATAAGGGGAGGCATACTTTTCCAAGATTGGTCGGCATGATTAAAGACATAACAATAATCACAATTAAGGTTGCATCGCGATGCAACTTTAACGAGAAATGATGTGATCTTTGGGTTATTAGCCACGGTTCAACCTTAATAAATTTTTGTTTTGGGTTGCGAACCAAATAGTAAAAATTCATAACCGAAACTTTAGCCCGAAAAATTATTAGGGTAACTGAACTTACCACTATTTTATCGTTAAAGTCCGGCGTAATTTAGAACTGATGCTTACGGAGCTTTATAAAGCTTCGGCTATAAATTACTATTTTCTATCGATTATGGCGATGATGCATACGGCTATAACACCCAATGTCCATCCCACCTCCTGAATTTTCTTGAGCGTGTGCTTGTAAGCGGCTTAAAGCTGGGTGATCACTTAAATCACTTTGCTTCAATGCATCTTGAGCCATTCCTCTCCATTCAGAATCAAAGAGTGATGATGTATCTGTTTGCATATTTTCTCTCATTGACTATGTCCTTTCCTTAATTTTTCTATTTTTAAGCTAAGAGTTAGCTAAAAAAACATACACCTTAAAATAGGGTTTGTAAATCAAAAAATATTACATATATTTTTGTTAATTTTTATCGTATAGTTTCACCTAATAATAGCGCACAACAACATTAATTTCTTAAGATATTGTATTTAGGGGAAAAATAATGAGTCACAAAACTATCATTTTGAACATACTGATAATATTAAGCGTTATCACAGATATACATTGTGCAGAAAATGATATGCTACCAAAAACTTCGATTTCTCACACTTTCACTAATGAAACTGGTACTTATGATGTTAAAGCTATTATACTATGGGCTTCAAGTCAGCCTGTTGAGCACCATGTCGAAGCACCCACGAATATCTTTGCTGATTTTCTCATATGGGATACTTGGAGCGAACCAGGTCAAACTTCTCAATCTAATCTCAAGCAATTTGTAGAAAGCTCAACACACAAGCACCGGGTTATGATTGCTAATTTAGATTTTCCAATCGTTCTTACAAACACCAATATCATCATTGACGGAGTTCATAGAATAGCCAAAGCAATGTATGAAAGTCACGAAACAGTCAGATGTGTGTTTATAGATCAGTCTACATTATTAAAGTTCCGTATCTCTTCCCCTCTAAATGCGAGTAGAGCTTCTCTTGTCCCCCATTTACCTATCGAAGATGTTTACCTACGTATTGCAAAAAATTCATTGCCAGGAAACGATAAAGAAAGAACAGAAACTCTTGAAGAGTATTTTACAGAACACCTACCAACAGCAACTGATAAAGATGATCATTGGGAAGTACTTCTGGAACGTCCTAGCTCACCCTATGGAAGTTATATGCATGATACAGATATCCGTAATGGGCTTGAATGGTGGCGCCCAGGTACACGAGTAAGGGGGATACCTTCAGAAAAGCGACTTTTGGAAAAGGGCTTATTTGCGTTAGAGGATCAATGGATCCCATTATCTTGGAGCAATTATTTTCAAAAAAGCGGCTCTATCCCTAAAGAGTTAGTTCTTCTTCATATAGATGATCATCAAGATATGATGGCACCTCGCATTGGAAAACGTCTTGATGAAGGTTTTGTTGATTTTATTACGGGTGACCATTTCTCCTTGTTAAAACCTGACACTGTGGAAGCCGCAATTGTAAGCGGTGCTTTGGGAAAAGGAAGCATATTAACTCCCCTGATATGGCAAGTAAGCAAAATTCACGTTCGTCATTTAACTCTACGCCCGGCTCCTTATACAACCTATGCCCTTAAGAAAGCATTACAACAGGATATAATTTTGGGCCATCCCTTACAACGAATCAGCGTTCAATGTGAGAACACCGAAAGAGATTCTCTTTTGTCTTCGTCCAATTATCTAGCAACTTCTAACGTCGATACCTGGTTGAGCCAGATACCTGATAATGTAGATATTTTTCTGCACGTAGATATGGACTTCTTTAACAATCGCTTTGATGGAAACTCTTCTTGGCAAGAAACTGGAAAGAGGGTACACGATATAAATCTTATGGAACAACAGCGCCTACTCAAAGAAATATTTGTTGGTTTAAACAAGCGTGCACTTCAAACAAGGATTAAGGATGTTTCCATTTGTCTTTCTCCAAGCTTCTTCCCTGCTGAGTTTTGGGAACCCATGTCAGAAATGTTGTTTCAAGAATGCAGAGAAATAGGTATTCTTTCAATGAATGATACGGCTACAATAAAATAAAGAATTTAGCCCACCATTAAGAGGTATATGTGCCAAAAGAAGACGTTGAAAGATACTGGAATCATGTTCCTTGGAGTATTGTACCTCCTTCATTTCAAGTTGATCTATGCCTATTTCTTGCCGGGATAAAACCAGCTATTAGAACTCGTGTAAAACATCAAAACAAAATTCAACCATTTCTAAATAATATTTTAGATTTTGGGTGGCATCCAGTTCATGATAAAAGTGGTTTTCTTGTTATCTCTAAGGATAAGGATCTCTCACAGACTATAATTCAAGTGGATCAATCCCCACCACCTCACGCTATCCAATTAGGATGCTTATTGGGTTACCCTGAGTGTTGTTCAAAATTTATTGAACATATTGGAGAAGATGGAATCGATAAAGTAGCTGAAGGATACAAAAGAACTGATTTCAAAGGATTATTCTCATTCATAGATATTTCAAGTTATCTAGAAGGTATTGCCTTAATAAGCCATGTTCCATGCTCTACAGAGTGCCAACCATCTCTCAATATTGCTTTATCTGTGTATTCCTTTGTTAAGGAAAATAGTGCTGTAAAGGGCTATAATGTTTGGGCTAGCTCGGTGATAGACTATTTTAGAAAGTAGACTAAAAATTCAGTAGGCATTGTCAAAGGTACTGACCTTGATATCCGCTATATTATATTCAAAACATTTTAACTAATTTATCAAGCTTCCATTTTTTAAATACATAATGTATTATACTATTGTTGAGGATACGAGGAGGATTTGACCGTAAATGCATATATGGGCAGAGTTATTCTGTAAAAGCATGCTTTCTCTTTCAAAAAGAATAAGGATAGATTTTCCTCTTAACGTTGTGAAAGATCTTTTCACTTAAACAAATCGCTTTCTACCTCGTCCCGGTTTGATAATTTTAAGGCCCTCCAATTTCCAAGTAGAAACTTTTTTATCATTTTGATTGTATGCTTTAACAACCTCAAAAATCCCTCCAGCTAAGATCTCATCAGGAACTTTTTCAGCATTGCATCTACTTAAAATCTTGATAAGTTGGTCAACTCTTTTTTCCTCAAGCTTTTTACGACGGGCACGAAGTTTATTTATTTTTTCATCGAGTGTTTCAACACGTTTGTTTTTAGTCAATTTATTGAGTTCCTTATTTTTTGAGAAAGTAGGTATTAAACATCATACATATTATCGCCAAATTTTATCTTTGTCAAAACGATTACCATCAATTTTTCTACGATAAATTGTATTATTGATTATTACTCATAGTTATAGCCGACTAAACCTATCTAATGATATCTTGGTTTTCCAAGAACTTAACTATTTTATTTTCCTGTTTGCACGTGTGAGCATAATATAGGTCAACCGTTCGGTCTCGCTTTGCAAAATGAAAAAGAGAAAAGATCGGACCACTATGTGAGGTTATCCTACTTTAGCATATTCCGAATAGCCACAGGCCTTATTTTTATAAGTGATCTACCTATACGACTGCGGCACAGAAGTATCTTGCATATTAATTTAAAAAGGATTAGTTATTAACCAACCCTTAAAACATAATCAAAGAGAGTGGCATTTGCTTCCTCTCTAATAATAAAAATAAGGTTTTCCAATAATTAAAGTCGATGATACCCAAGTAAAATGAGCTGGGAAATGTCAAAATGATGTTGTAAAGAGCTTGTAATACTCTTATGGCTGGAAATTATAGTTTATGCAGCTAAAATACAAGAGTTTGCTCTCCCTTCCTGTTCACTACTATGCAGTTCGCGACAAGGGGACTCCGGGTATTTTTCATAAACAACCAGGTACCGTAAGTTTAAAATAGTAAGAGGAAGTCATGGAAACGTATTTACCGCCCAATCGCCAGCTGTCAGTAAAAGCCATAGCCATGGCAACTAAAACGACCGCACATGAAGATACTTATGCTGGTTGGTTAGTTGCCCAAATGTATTTGGCTGGTAGCAACGTTGCCACTAAAAAAGCAAGGGGAAAAGTTACTGCTTCTGCAATTGACGAGCTTATTTTTCATGGCTTTATTTTAGCAGGGGATGAGATTAACTGTTACGCAGAAATTATTCGGCTGAACCGCACGTCTCTGACGCTCCATGTTGAGGCTTGGGCACATCGTTCTTCGCAAAGGCAGAAAATAAAGGTAACAGAGGGTATATTCACTTTTATATCTGTTGATGATAACTATGAGCCCCGTTCGATCCCTGGAAGATAAGACTGTTTCTCATTTCATTTTTCCAATGTCTTCCACTCACAAATATTGTCTATTAAGATTTTCATAGAACACAGCATCAAAAAGTATTCTCGACAAGAATCCCGTATTCAGTTAAAAGTTTAACCCTTAAAAATTCAGTGCTAACCTTATATGACTGTATAAAAAGGATATTATACCAAATCCCCTAATTAATTGTATAAAAAGTTGGTTGAGCAAAGGGACATAATTAATTCTTGAGAAAGGAGATTAACAAAATCTGCCACAACCTTTTGCAGAGCAGGGAGAGTCGTGTAAATTTTATTGCGAATTGTCCAGCTTTTAATATAGGCCCAGAGCCGCTCTACGGGATTCAGTTCCGGTGAATAGGGTGGAAGGTAAACAATCTCTATATTATCGGGTATCTCTAACTTCTTGGATTTATGCCACCCCGCTCCGTCCATTACCAGAAGAATCTTTTCATCAAGGTAATCCTTGGAAAATTCTTGAAGAAAGATGTTGAAGCAAACCGTATTTACATAAGGAATCTCCAAGGTAAAATGTTCTCCCGTACCTAGTTCAACAGCGCTATACAAATAGAAATTCTTGAAACCAAGCTTTACTGGGATAGGTGTTCTTTTTCCTGTTTCAAACCAAGCATGCCCTATCTTGGAATGAGTGCCAAACCGAGCTTCGTCAAAGAAAAATATTTTTGCTTGAGGTTCTTTTTTAATGCGACTTCGTAGATTTTTTTTTGAATTCTTCTTGCTGATCTTTGTCTGATTTATAATGGCGAGGCCTAGGCGTAATGTAGGAAAATGAAAGTTTTTTCATGAGACGATGAATTGTTGAACGCCCAACTTTTATACCATGCTTCTCCATTACCTTGAGCCTCAACTGATCTATGGTTATTCTTGGGTTGGCTTTGGTTATCGCTCGAACATCTTCTTCTATTTCAGAACCCATCTTTGGTTTGGGGCCGCGCCCAGGTTTAATGCGCAAGCCTTCCGTTGATTCCTTTTCAAATCTTCTTAACCAGCTCATCAACGTTGCTCGAGTAATGTCATAAATTCTGGCAACTGCTGTAATGCCATATCTTTTAGCGGATATGATAGCTTGAAGTCGGTGACCGGCTTTACTGCCACGCCCAACTTTTTTCAGGCTTGCTTGGGCTTGTTCATAGAGAGTATCACTGATCGCTTTACTTCTTATTCCCATAGTGCAGGCTTCCCTATTCTTCTTGTGGCTGCACTATAACACTTATCATTGTTCACTTAAACATGGGACTTGGTATTACATGAAGAAAACAACAACAAACCCAGAAATATCCCCCAAAAGCACAAAAGACCAAATTTTAGCTGTTTATAACAAGGTTTTGGAACAATTAAACGAGAAACAAACAGAAACTCCCTTGGATTCCAAAAAGCTGGCCAAGCAACAGAAAATATTCGGTTAATAGCTTGTCGGGCTCTTGATGCCCGTCTCTATCATGACAGAGGACAGGAGTGCAGATTCCCAGAAGTAAGTTATTATATATACCTGATCTTTCTTTGCTGTAAAAAGAGAGATTAAAAAACAGGGCTGCAAGCTGAGATCTGAAGTGTTCTTAAAAAAATAGCTGATTTAACTTGACTAAATCCTCAATAGAGTATCACTGTTATTACAATGCGGGTGGGGAATAATAAAAGACAGCGAGGTGAATAAGATGCCTACCTTTTATCTATTCCTTGCCATTCTCTCAGAAGTCGCAGCAATTTCTTGTCTAAAAACTGCTGATGGTTTTACAAAGCTGGGCCCATCTCTCATTGGTATTATAGGATATTTTCTCTGTTTCTATTTTTTATCCCTCGCATTAAAAGGAATACCCATGGGCGTTGCTTATGCTATATGGGCAGGGGTAGGTATCATATTGATTGCCTTAGTTGATGTTTTCTTTTATCGCCAAAATTTTGATATTCCTGCTTTTATAGGTATTTCTCTCATTATATTGGGAGTTGTTGTTTTAAACTTTTTCTCTAAAATAACTTATTCTTAAGATGGTCTTCTTTAGGCAATATCTACAACTACAAACACACAAAAGCGTTCTAGTAATATTAACAAACGTTCATTGCCTGCTTTTTCTTCTTCCTCTTCCGTAAGCGGGATTAATACTTGCCGCATGTGCCATTGAACGCAACAATACAACATACATGTGCTCGAATCCACTCATCCCTCTTGTGATAGATGGGGTGGATTTTCTGCTGCGCCATAAAGAATGGCAGATGCAAGGGTTTAAACAGCCAGAAAAGCTCAAAGAGTCAAGCAGCACGAAGGTGTCTTCCTAAACCTTTTGAAAGTGAGGCCTAATATTTATTCTATATATTCTATGTGTTAGAAAGCTCACGCAAAATTCTTCTTTGCCACAATTCCTTTTATTAACAATAACTTACGGCTGATTTTGCCGAATATTTGTCTTTCCAATGCGAAATATCTAATAAAATCGTCTCATATGAGATGCAAAACTTCATGTTTATATTGTGTACTGCTTACAGCGGTATGCCTGCCAGAAACTACTCTTAAAGTGAGTGTCTAATATCCTACGTGCATATTCTAATTCAAATCGAGAACAACGATCCCAATTGAAATCGAATGCTAATTCCAGTTCAAATCGAACAACGATTCCAAGGCGAAGCAATTAGGTAAAAAGGATCCTGCATAAGGGAAACCTTTGATTAAAGCAACTGTTTAATAAACGCTGTAACTTTTTAACCCACAAAATAAAGAGAAACAACCTATGTCAAGGAGTCATATAACAATGAGAAAGATTAGAGAAATATTACGTTTAAGATTAGATTGTGAAAGAAGTTACCAAGATATCGCCTAGAGTATTGGGATTAGCAATTACCATGGCTCAAATTTGATTCAGCTTATCTACTTGGACTTTTCTATCATTCGTGGAAATAAGTCCAGCTTGACCCACTTATCTCTAACCCCATGCAAGTGGAGCATATCCAAGAAAGACCTCAGGGGACGTTTATGTAGTTTCTCAAGATTAACCTGGCTGGCAAAAATTGCAGGAGTGACCTTTGGCCTCATAAATTCTGAGTGTGTTGGAAAGTTTCTAGAGTTATTTAGTAAAGATGCTACTCTGAGACTTCCTTAGAACCAAGGTAAAATCCTTTTACTAGAAGAATTCCCATTCTATGAAGATCTGTTTCCTCATTAACCTTCAATGCGACAAAATTCCGTTATAATGACAGTTTTTCATTTGGAAGGCTCTGTTAGTTTCAACCCAGCTTGATGGTAGAAGTGATTGCTCTTCTCTTTCAACCTCGGCCAATGACGTTTCTAAATTTATCCAAGCTAGTTTGGATAAATTTTTCTGTTCTAAATTCTCTCCTGTATCTCTTGAGTCTAAATACCAAGAATAAATTAATTCTAGGTTTGGTTGCTCTTTCTTGTCGGCAATGGCAAAACAAGACAAGCCCTCTAAAGATAGCCATTTTTCTAAGGTTGGAAGATCATCTTTTGTTAATTTGTGACAGAACTTTATGAACTTGGGAACAGGCGGTTGCCCTTTCCATTTTCCTTCATCATCAATTAAGGTTCTAGCAGCTTCAGTAAAAGCTCTTTTATCTCGAAGAACCCAAAAATCTTCATCTTTCTGTTCAAAGAAAGCAGATTCTGCTGCTGATAAACTTCCTATTGTCGTGCTCCAGGCTAATATTCCGTAGATTAAACTTAGGAAAATGTGACGTCGTATTTTTATCATTTTATGACCTCCTATCATATGATAGTACACACTTACTTTATACACCAATTTTAATCAAAATTCTACATATTATTATTTTAACACCCCAAGCGCTGCAATTTCTGCTGTAGTAAGAGTACCTTGCCTCTACTTCAATTTTCTCGAAAGAACAGCTGCAATTTTAAGCCTTTCTTCTCTAATAATACGTTCCTTCATCCTTCTATATTGCTCATCGTAAAGTTGCATATTAACTAATAAAATAGAGCGTGGGGCATAAGACAAATCTTGGGCAATAGGAACGTAAAAGGGATACTCATCCTCATATGGCGCATGATAGGAGATCAAAAAGCGCAATTTTACATCATCTCTTTTTAAAGAACTTCTTACCGCATTGAGAACATCATCAAAAAAGGACCTAATGATTCCATGTAGATGGTGGCCGCAACACCCAATTAAACAACTTCTGCATGGTGTTTTAGTAGAATGCAATTGAACAACAATGCTATCTAATTTCTCACTGAAAAGAGTATTGGTAATATCTCGAACAAGCCTAAATTTACTCAATTTTTCACGCAGTAAGTCAAATAAAAGGAGGGGCTCGCTGCATCCTAAGTTAAAATACTTTGAATTAAGGAGTTCGCTTAAGTTTCTTGCAGATAATCGTCTTTGAATTGAACTAATAAGATCTCTTAAATTCGCATTATTTCTTGCATCTTTCATTTCATTAAAATTAAAGTCATTTACCTCTAAGCACGTTATTAATTCCCGTATTATACCAATCATAAATGTATTAGTACTATGAATTAAGGTATCAGGTGCCCCACGAGATTCTTCAAGTTGACGCGCTTGAAGGTCTATTTCTTTGATTATCTGATTTTTCTTCTCGGTTAATTCAATAATTTCTCTATTTTTAGCTGCCGCTTGTTTGGCTAGCCCTACCGCTTCAGGAGTTGGGTTTTCAACAAAATCCCCGATTCTTTCTAAAAATTGCACAGTATCACTAATGATTATCAATAAGGGCTGTGGTCTTTGGCGAACCTCAATATACCCTTTTTCATGGCTGATTTTTTGAACGTCTATTGATGATGAAGTCCCACTCTTTTTTTCTTGAGCAAATGGTAGTGTTACAGGATCGTTACCACTTAAATAAAAGTGCCCTTTACAGGAACGTGGGTCAAAAATTTCTATAAATTTCCAATCGGGGGTATCTCTATAAGTACCATAAATACATAATTGGGCAACATTTGTTCCTTCGGCAATACTGCATTTGTGCCTAAAAACAGATTCTCGCTCCATCATTTTGCGAGTTTGGTCTAAAAATTGGGCGGAGAAACGAAAGTCTTCGCTGGCTATATGGGCATGTCTGGTTAAGGAGAGGTCCCTCAGTTCAGGACCATCAAATTCACGGGCAATACCCCCTTTAAGATCATAAAAGCTGGAAGCTTGCGCTATTGAAATAGCGCAAAAGAACAATAACAACTTTACATAAGCAAGTTTGATTATCCGTACGATCATTTCAGGCCTCTACTTTTGGCGGTATTGTGTTTTATATATGTGTATAAGCCGATTGTCAATAATGCCCATGGGAATTGCCCATTTGAACCACCTATCAAGGTTGGAATATTTAAATATCTGATCTCCCTACTTTTATTGTATCCACTCAATTAAACTAACTAAAAAGGAATTGGCAATCCTAAGAGCTTAAAATATTTAGCCACACAATTAAAGTCTGCTTCATCTTTAGCAATTTTACGGGCATAATTTGCGGCTTCTTTTGCAAGCTCAACCACATCGTGTTGATGAAAGATATGAACTGCAAATCCCAGATCATCGGCTTTTTTGGCTCGTTGATAATTCATACTGGCAGCTTCTCTTGCGAAGTCCTGAAGACCAAGCTTATAAAACTCAACAGCTGCACTCACAAAGTTATAGTCTTTCTCGCCTATTGCTTGGAAACAAAGTTGTTTTGCTCTTTGTTTTAACTCTTCCTGGCCTAATTTATGAAATGCTTCAACAGCATATATGAAGTCTTGGTAGTCATGTGCTTTATCAAGAGATTGTTGAGCTGCAACCAGCGCTAATTCCCTCAGCTCGATATCACATAAAATTAAAGCAGCATCTTTAAAGTCAAAACTATTTCTAGCCAATTTTAAACATTCTTTGGCAGTTTCTTGTGCTTTTTCTTTCAAACTTAATTTTATGATATAAGGCAGTTTCATGCCTAAAATCTGCACTCTTTTTAGCTAATGCCTGTTCAAATTCTTCTAGAGGAATTTGAGCATATAGTTTCTCTGGGTTGGTTGGGTATAAGGCTCGAAGCAATATATAGGAAAGTTGTTTAAGTTTAAAACCGTCACTTCTCTCTCCTCCTATCAATGGCGCCAGACTATATAAAACATTTTCATGGACTCCATTAAGAAAGAGATACATCATGGATTATTAGATCATATTAAAGGGTTTCTAATGGCTCTAAGACAAAACTTTGTTTTATATAGTACGCATGCCAATGTTCTGAACTTGTGACTCGATGCTTTAGTTTATGGTATTTTTCTTTCACCCATTTAGCGAACTTCCTGTTTCAGATCCTGTGATAGAACCCGTTTATGTCAACAAACTCATTCTTTTATAAATCATCTTCATCACTTCCTGTTCCTGGCAGATCCTCGCCATCTCCATAGTCATATTCGTTTTCTGTCGGAAATGGTATCCCTTCAGACTCAATTATGACGTTAGGATTAAGCCCTGTAATTATTTGAATAAATTTGTCTACAACTGCAGGTTTTATCTGTTCTGTATAATGGCGAATATCAATAAATTGTAGAGCTGGATGAGATCCAATAGAGGCCCCCAAAGCAAACAGACTACCCGGATCATAAATAAGACAATCTAAATATGGATCGCTTGGACTTTCTCGTCCATCTTTATGGCAAAGAGCCCCATATGCAAGATGTAATTCTCTGAGATGGGGTAAATTAGGCAAAACAGTAGTTATTGCTTGCGCTCCCTCAACATAGATAAAGTTATGATTCAAATTTAAACTTTCTAGAAAATTTAAAAGACCAATATGCTTGAGTAGGTGTGCAATATCTCGACTTCCTGCACTTTCTCCTCCCCCAACATCTGCTAAATCTAGAACCCGCAATTGTCTTAAAGTAGGCAATGCTTTTAATAGAGCATCAAAAGAATAAGTTTGGGTTAAATGATTACCAGCAATTCTTAGTTCTTGAAGATTAGAACAATGCGACATGAAATTAAAAATGTCTCTTAAAGCTCTACCATCTGTCAAAGGAATTGGATCATCATCAAACTCTGGTTCTATAAACCCGATGCTGTTCTGAGATAAATTTATTGTGGTTATACTTGTGGGGTTGGATCTTTCTAGCTTTCCAGCAAGAGTAGTGGCCTGCTTATCTTTTAAGCCGTGACCACTAAAATTAACTTCTGTTATATCGTAAAAATATTGACGTACAATTCCATACTCATCACCCTCACCTAAGTCAGGTTCGTGGACAAAAGCTATTAAACGATTAGTAGAAGTTGGTAGAGGTTTAATTATGCCCGCATATTTGGGAAGACGCTCTAAAAATATTCCTGTTTTTGCTCCTGAAGTTGCATAAGGATAATCTCTTACTGAAACTTGTTTCCTCCCTGAATAACCATTTTTTGTATAAATACGGTTGCTATGGGCGACAGCAAGAAAGGGGGTATTAACTCCTGCACCTTGAAATTGGGGACATTGCTGAAGAGCCTGTACAAACAGAGGCCGAAGAATAGCTTGATTTTCCTCCAAAAACGCTTGACATCGTCCGCACATATCGAGAAAGGAGTAATATCGGATTCCCAAACTTAAAATTTGACCTTGAGGCTCGATTGTTTCGAGAAAGCTTTTGACAAGAGAGGTATTTTGCAAAAGGATATAAACTGCATTAATTTCAGAATCAAAATTTTTCTTTTGGTTTGGAAATCTTTGACCCATGTATTGTTTTTCGGCGGGGTTCTTAGCCATATTTGATGGATGAAAATATACTTTGAGTACTTTACCATCAATCTCGATATTCCATGGTTTATGTTTTGAAAGATTAATAACATTCTGATGATGAGTTGCATAGTTAAATCCAAAACTTAAAAAGACACAGAATTCTGTATTTGCATTTGGAATAATTGAGATCGAATTTGTTGCTCTGTTATACAGAAGAGGAGATGTTTTTCTTTTAATAGTGGGTAATGCATCTACACACTGAACTGTATATAAGGCATCTAAACCTAATATTAAGTAATTGATGTGGCATACACCTGTTTTTTTAAAAACACTTCTATTAATAGTACCCATACAATAATGAAAGAAATGATCATCCACACTCATGAGAGATTTCTGTGTAAGCTCAAGTTTAGCATCTTCATGAATAATAAGAGGTTGTGAAGGATTTAAAGGAGTTAGAGTTATTGTTTTTTCCGAATCAACAGCATCGCTTGGTTCAGCTATATATTTAAAAACAACAGAATGAGTAGAAGAATTATGATCTTGTCCATTATCATCCATTGCCAATAAGCCTCTAGTTGCATAAAGAAGAATTATCACCAGTGAAAATATATTTTTTAATAACTTCATAATAAATACCCCCGATTTTGTAGGACTTGTTAACTCAAAAATTTTAGTCCATGTCTCTGTTTTATACTTTCTTCATACATCTAATAATAATAGAAATTATCCTATTTGTTGCCTATGGATAAGGGAGTTTATTAGTTGAATAGATAAAAATAAAACACCCGTTGTTTTTATAATATTTATTCTCCTAAATTATTCATTTTCTGTTATCAAATATTCAATTTAGACTATCTGCGTGATTAATCCCCATGAATAACGAGATTACTTTTTATTATTTAATATTTTTTGCAATTGTTGTTTAGCTTGTTCATCTCCTTGAGCAGCAGCTTTACTATACCATTTCACAGCCTCTGTATCACTTTGTTGGACTCCTTGACCACTCTTATACATAAACCCAAGATAGAACTGTGCTAACACATGATCTTGCTCAGCCGCTTTAATGTACCATTTCACAGCTTCAACATCATTCTGATTAATCCCATTGCATCCTTTTCTATATAGCCTCCCAAGATAAAATTGAGCATTAGGATACCCTTGTCCAGCTAAATACTTTAATTCACTTAAGGCCCCCTCATCGCCGCTTTCATCTGCTTTTTTATACAACTCAATATTACTATTTTGATCGATAGGCTCTGATAAGACCTCTATTTTTTTCTTTTCGGATTCGTCTGGTTTTTGTAATAATGCATCCGGATCTACATGTTTCTTTTCATCCTCTTGGGCTATTTGATTTTTATCATTTAGATCATCAAAAAGTTTTTTAGGTTTAAGTTTAAGAACATGATATACCTTTTCCTCTTTGGTAGGGGTTTTTATCTTTCCTTCAGGAGATTTCGCATAGACTTGATTTTTTATAGTATCTTGCACTGTTGTACGAAAAGTACCATTATCATCTATCGTATGCTCTGGATAAGCTTGTATCCGTCCATAGGAATCAATAAAGTGTAAAACCTTATGCTGCAGGCGAGCGATTGTTTTGCCTAATTTTATTGCGAATGGTAAATAGATTTTTAATAATAATTTAAATTCTTCAGTGTGCGCTCCTGTAGCAGCTCCTGAAGTTCTCTGCTGGATCGAACCATTTAATCTTTGACCTATTCTCCAATCTTGAGCAGATAAATCAAAAATTCTTGTATATAAAATTCTATTTCTTTCACTAAAATTCAAATATACCAAAGGGATAACTAACGCAACATTTTCTCCATCTATTCCACCCAAAAAAGCTGTTTCACTCTGGTGAGCTATATCAGGTCTTAAATGTAGCTGATTTGCTTTGTAGTACTGGATAGCATCTACAATTTGGCTTTGATTTTCCATACCTCTGTAAGTAGCAAGATCTGTCATCACCAGATATAAAAACCCAGCAAGCCGATGTTTAGGTATTCCTGTTGTATATTGTGGTAGAACTGGCCTCTCGCCTCTAAATTCTTCTACATTATATCCCATACCATACTTAAAAGCGTGGTCAGGTGATTTTGCTGTAGAAGCAAATGGAAATCTATATTGGACAACATCAGGAGAAATTGGCGCTAACCCAATCTCTAAGACTTTCCAAAAAAATTGCATTAAATCAGGGGATGTAAAACTATTTATATATTTTTGAGTAATAAATAAGAAAATATTCTGAAAATTACCGTTTTTTACCTCTTTAAATAAATCTTCAAACATAGCTTCACCATGCTTACTTGAAATTCCATACTTCTGCTTTAATGCTTTTTTATATTGTACACTCTTTTCTCCCCTAATCTGCTCTGATAGGGCCTTTGAATCATAAAATCTGGCTAATAGGTCTCGTAATAAGCGATTGATGCGCAATAATTCATCTAGTTGCTCCTCAGAAGCATCGATTAGCATTTTATGATTTTCAATCCCATGGGAAGCGGTGGTCGTTCTCGTATAAACAGATTTTAATTTTTCACTTCTCGCGCTGTTCCTAAGGCCATTGGCCATATATTCTCTGTTAATTTCAATGAATTTCTTTCCTACGGCTCTTCTTTCATGATTTGTTAATTGTCCTTGCATAAAGGGAACACCATGAAAATGAACAACTGCTGTTTTGGTCAAATCTTCTGCTGCCTGTGCTTCTTTTTCAGGGGTCAAAGGTGTTTTAGCTGGAGAACTCAATAGGTTTGTATCAACTTTTGCTTGAGAAGTGACTGTAGGAGTTTTGGTAACAGTTTTTTCTCTTTGATTTGCTTCTATAAATTGAGATAGCTCAAGCAGACTTTTTTTGTAATGCCAAGCAGGTGTTGCTTCATCATCAGAATCTCCACTTTCATCACCTTCATCAATACCTTTTGTTAATCGCTCATAATCACTTCGCATACTTTGAGAAATACCACCATCTGGGATTGTGCTAATTAAGTTGGCAAATTTACTAGGGTTCCACATGTGATGCTCTGGATTCATTGCTGGATATCTAAAATTAACCGCGGCCGACTCAGAAACTAAAGGCAATAAATTTCTTTTGGATAAAAGAGAGAATATATTCTCGTATTTTCTCTTTAAAACTACATGCAGACAATTAAAGCCGCCAATTCCTTTTAAATCTTCAAGTGCAAAAACATCCATACCTGTTTTGTTATTGAGATACCTGTTAATCTCAAAAAGTGGCTCCAGGATAATAAGCTCTGCACTTTTAAATTGATCTTCATAGGGTACTTTGTTCAAAAAGAGCATCCCTAATGGGTTAGTTCCATCTTGATTACGAGCATTGATCAAAGGAGCGAGTTGGCTTCTTTTTTTAGCATGTCTCATAATTATATCCATCACCCGGTGATTGCCAAAATATGCAGCTACGTGAAAGATATTGTTTCCTTGGGAGTCAAGAATTTTGGTCAAATCTGGCGAACATTTATCTAACACCAAGGAAAGCAAAACTGGCTCATTTGTTACAACAAATAAAAACAAAAAGTTTAAGCTATAAACTCTCTGAGTATTAGTATCATATCTAAAAGCATAGTTATTATTATCAAATGATTTATACTTTGGAAGTGAAAACAAGTTCTGATAAACCATTTGATGCAACTGTCTTAAGCTTAGGCGCTCAGGTCCTTGATGACTTTGTAAAACCTCTCTTATGATTTTGTTGAGTTGCCCTTCGGAATTTGGGTGCCCAGGTTCTGCGCTTGAATAATTGCTTTTATGGCTTCCAGCATCCATGTACCACAAGTTTTTCCGTCTTTTTGTGTTAAATTTGGTGAAGATAAGTCAATAATCCGAGGATTTTTAAAAAATTGCGTATCTTTAACTATTGTTTCGATAATGCCTAGTTTTACAGGACTTGAGCCAAGAGAATCAAAGAAATAAACAGTGGGTCTTGAAGGATCCTCAAAATTTTGTTCTATCACCATAGCAGCCCAATGTAAGTTACCAAAATTAATAGGACTAATTGTAAAGGTGCTCAACCCATGTCGATCTGATAGAAGTTGCTCATTCATTGATTGCAATATTTGAGAAGTTAATTCCCACCAATTACTATAAACATCCACAGGAGGCATAATGCTATATAATTGTGACTCAACATCTGTTAAATAACCTAAAAGAAGTTCTGGCAAAAATTCGTTACTAATCCAATCATCTTCTACTCTTGTTGTTTTTAGATTCCATTGGTGAAAAGGATTCGGCACAGCACTGAGTTGAAGAGGTGGTTGCAGCTTTGCAATAAAAGAAGAAATTAGACTTGATAATTCTAATATATTCTTCGAGTCACGTTTATGTGAAGCAACAGTTAAAATAGGCAGCAATGTGCTAGTGGGCTTACCGTTTAAGGGGGTTGGTTCTTGTTTTATCAATCCACCGTTATCCCTACGGGAGGTAACATCATCATTGAGGTGAATGCCTTCTAATTTCTCTCGTAGAGGTTTTATGTCCTTTTTTTCTGGCAGAGGCTCAGCGCTATTAGTTGCAGCCCCAATGATCTGAGGAACGGCACTTGTGGACTCATCCTTCTCAGCCTTTTTTTCTGTTATAGGTAATCCTGACTGTGAATTTGCTTCCTTTCCTAAATCATCCATAGATATTAAGGCACAGGGAAATATAAAGACTAAAAATAAAGATTTTAATATATTTTTATACATAGCAATCCCCTACATATTTATTTAAATATTATACCCATTTATCACAATAGTTTATATAATTCATATATTTAATTTTAACATATAGTTTGCTAAAGTATTTGTTGTAAAAACGTGGACAACAAATTAGATTGCAAAATTTTTTCTATAATTTATTTAAACTTAAAATAATATCTCTCGTCATTTAATGCAAACCTTATTAACTATAATCTTTATATTTTCTATACCTATGATCAAAAACGTTACATACTTAAAGCTTATCCTTCCTTGCGATTTTTAGTTTCTTTCGCTTTATATCTGTTATCCACATTTTCTAAATGAACAATATTCTTGCTGTTTTTATAAGATTGGAATGATTGTAAGCATATTTCTTGAAAAGATAAGCCTGTCCTTGCCTTTAAGCGAATAAGATGTGTTTTTACTGTTGATGTTGCCATGGAAAGAATACTGCCTATTTCTTTATAAGATCTACCTTCTTGCACAAGCTGCACGCAGAGTGCTTCATAAGTCGTTATATAATTATTAACGTCATCTCCAATATAGAAACGGGAGGATCGTTTTGGTAAAAACAAGTATTTACGATTCACTCGATGTCCATGCTTTTGAGCTTTTGAGGGATTCTTAGACAATTCTTTTATAAGATATCGGGCTCTTGTTGGAAAAATTTGTAAAAAGTTTTGAAGATCTTTCAGTATATATAAATAGTAGGCAACAGGTGCGGGGTGAAGTTCAGACATCGCAAACGTTGCACAATCATAAAAAGATTTTCGGCGGCTCAAGATTGTGAGGCCATGGTAAATTCCTTGTTTTTCTTTCAAGAATAAGAGTTGGGCTTCAGATAGGATTTCATCCCAAAAGCAAAATGAACTTTGACGCGTATCAACTGGCAAATGTATTTTAGGCTCAATAAATCCATCTTTGAGAAATTCTTTAAAAAATTCAGGATGATTTGCTAGAGTGATGGAGGTGCCATTTTCATAGATCCTCTTAAACTGAAAGTAAGATATTTTTCTCGGATGGAGGAAAAAATTACAAATCTTATCAACTTCTTGTGCTAAGATTAGCACATCATAAGAATCAATATTAATCAACAGTAACATCCTACGTTTTACAACTGGATGAAACTCTGAAAATATAACAGAAATTGTTAGCTTCCGTCGCTGCTTATAAATGCAATGTCATCAGAGCCTCTTTTTAGGAGGATTATCATACGACAATACAATGCCTTGTACGCCAACAAGGATGACGAAGCATCTTGGTATGGAGGTATAAGGTTCATTATTGTTTCGGGAGACAAGAATATAAATACCTAAGGTGTCGACCAAGTATAATACAAAACCTTGCTCCGAGAAACATTAGCTGATAAATTTTGCTTTTCAATTTTATCTCTAAGGGCTACGCGGAGCCTTTAATCCGCGACCATCCCTCTAAACACATTCCTAATTGTTTTTATTATAAGTGTTTTTTTAGATAAACCCAAGGTACTTTATAATTTTTACTTATTTACCCCAGGATAACTAACTCCTAAGATAAAAAGCAATGGAAGTCAAGCGATATTTTGACGCAAATTACAGTACTCGTTAAGATTTTCCAAAAACAAGATAGAATAGCGGACGAAACCGTCGCATTACCCTCCTCATTGCTTGCCTTAAGTGACCACTATCACATAGCCATAACTCACGCCTCAAGAAATTGAGCAGTCCCAATTTTAATATCCTAAGGACTCTACTTAAAGCAATCCCAGAATACATCTGTGGGTCAACTCCTCAACTATAGCGTATATTATTGATATACCTTAGAGAAGAGTATCTAACATAGCCTACAACACCCCGGGGAAACCATTTGGTGTGTTACAGCATCCGCCATAGAATTACGGCAAAACTGCTTATCTATGTGTCGATAGAGTAACTTGACAACCTAGTTCTCAAAACCGCTTTAAGCGACGTCAGGGCTTGTTGTTTTGGGTACTTTCTTGTCATCATTAATGATTTTTCCATTTGCGAGCACTTCAGATACTTGTTCTTCGCCCTCTTCTTCTATTTCATCTTCAATAAGATCTTCGTAATCATCGGGGGGAATATCCTTCATAACGAAAGTGGGAGCAATATCAGGCATTGTATGGTATTTAAACTTCACTTTTGTAATCGGCCAATCACCTGGAAGCTGGAAATATCCCTCAAGATCATTAAGCGTCATAATATCGTTTGCACTTACCAGAGGTTTGTAACGCTTTTGTTCCGTCAGATTTACCCCATCCCTAAACTGATGAGCCCCATATGAAATACTCTCCCCACTTTCTGATAAATATTGTTCCCCCAAAAACCCAGACAATCTCTTAGCCACTTGAGCATCCGAGGAACGCAATATCAGTTTCGTTCCAACCAAGGAAGCAATGGATTTTACGAGATCAGCCCCATAGATACTATCCAACTTGGAAAGATTCTGAACACCCATGACATAGCAGCCCCCGTATTTTCTGATCTCTTCCAGATGGTTCGGAAGCTCGTGCATTTTCTTTAATGTCTGCATCTCATCCACGACAAACCAAATACGTCTTTGATGATCGGGTTTCTGGGACATAAGAGCATTTACAGCTACATTTATCCAGGCAGTGATTAAGGAAACAAGAGCAGCTCTCTGTTCCGGTTGACAGGTTAGAAACAGCCAGGATGTATCATTCTCATTCTTTACCCAATCTTTTATCGAGAACACACTCTCGGAATTATCATCTCCCAAATACTTAAAACCTTTAAGATTCGCTGCAAGCGTAGCACGTATTGATAAAGCTGGTTTTTCTGAATCGGGGTCAACCATTGATGAAGCTTCTGTCCCTTTCAATAAAGTATAAACTTGTGTCAAAGGGGCGCTTAAGGCAATATCACGAAGACTTTTTGTAGATGGGTTCATCTGAAGTTTTTGAGCAATATTTGAAAAAACCATACGCGCCGCATTTGTCCAGAAAGGATCATATCCTGTTTGGGGAATCAAGCATTCTGCGAAAGCCTCAAACTCATAAGGGAGCTTACAATCGGCCCAAACATTCCAAGAAATGCACCTTGAATCAAAAGGGTTTAAGATTTTATCGACCCCTTCCCTATAGTACTTACCAACATAAGTCCCTGTGGTATCAATGATGACAGCCTTTTGGTTTAAATCCTTCACTTGGTTTAAAAGCTCGAAAAGAGCATTTGTTTTACCTGAGCCTGTAGTTCCTACAGCCAGAAAATGTTGAAGCTCACTATCTTTTAGTAAAGGTACCCCTGCCAAAGTCAATTTACTGGCTTTATTTTCTTTTTGAAGAATCACTTTAAGCTGTGAAGGCTCAACAATACTTTGTCCCTCCAGTATTTTAGATTGCCTTCGTTTATAACCTTTCCATACCCAATAAAGAGATATGCTTAAGAAGGAGAAAATACTTGATATACCTCCATACAGGAATCCTTTTAGCAGAATTCCATCGGCCAGGCTTACAAATTTTATAATCCGAGGGTTTGATGCAACCCACCAGCACGGAACAACCATCCTCCCCTCTGGAAAAGGAAAGGTCACGTTTTTAAAGATATCTTGTGTAACTCCACTTTCCACACATAACTTTGACCATTTGTAGGCCAACACCATAAGCAAATCATTTATTGATAATTCATTAAATATCATGACTATCAGAACGATAAGGCCAACCAGGATTGAGACATAAAGGGTTGTACCAAAGACCTGTCTGATCATGTGTAATTTATGAAGCTGGGTTTGTCCGCCCTGCGTAAAGCTGTCTGAAACTGTAGCCATTTTACCTCACCAATCCTTTGAATTTCTTATATATTGTTTTCAACTTGTTGTATTTTGCCCCTAATGTGCTATTTTAAACTATAGGAGATTGACATGAGCACCTTTTGGAATATTTTTAGAAAACCTTTCATCTGGAAGCCACTATTTGTCCTCTCTGTTATTGGCATAAACCTTGTTGCCGGTAGCGGATGGGGTGATTTGGGCTTGTGGACTTTCTTCTCCATTATTTTAGCTATCTGTATAAACAAGAATCGTACCCGAGTCCTTCACCGTGGGGAAGAATCTTATGAAACATATTGTACTCGCCAGAGATTAAGGTACGGGTTTGGAGATGTACGTACATTCACAGACCGTAAGAATCGATTCGGCTTTTAATTCGTATTCCTAACATGAGAAGTATACATCTTCTTTGCAGCAGCTTGTTGTATGGTACTTAATTCCCCTTTCCGATGATCATGTTCTAAGTCCTTAAAGTTCTCTTGTGCATTTCTTATTTCTGTTTTTCTCCTTTGTTCATCAAACTTGACCCTTGTCACTAAAGCATCAGATTGCTGGATTGCATGAACTTGTGGTGTATGGTCAATATTTCTATTAGTTGAGACGTTATTTTGGACGGAAAGATCATTAGCTCTCTCAAAGTTTGGTGTAACGGGGTGCTCTTTCTCGATTTTATGAGAAGAGTCTTTATAATCTGCCCTCATTTGAGCTTCGTTGGTCGGCATGGGGTGGCTAGAACCTCCATAATGTTCCTTGAGGTATTGACTTCCCATCTGTTGAAGGAGTGGTACATTCTTTCTGGAAACATCTTCTAGCCTATCAAATCCTCCAAGTCTATCTGCTGCCCATTCCGCAAACTTTTGATTTTCTATTGTATCTATGCGTTGAGAGTTGGCTTTCACGTAATCAATTTGTTTAGACAGGTTTTGACTCTTCTCAAATGCTGCGGAAGCATTCTGCTGATGTTGATGAGACTTTTCATAATGATCCCCAAAACTTTGTACAGATTGCTTAAGGTTTTGATCTCCTAAATCATAATTGTGAGATTTTGCATATTCTTGAGCATGAGACACCGCCGATCGAAACTCTTGACTTTGAGCAAGTTGCACAATTTCATCAGCTGCTTTTGTAACACTTCCAGAGCTCGACCTTAATAATTCTCCCCGACCTGAAATATCTACTCCCACAAGATTTTTTATAATTCCAGAAGTGCCAACACCTGCACTTGCTGACAACACGCCCTGACTCACTAATTGTTCGTCAATTCCATACTTTTGTGAAATATCCTTCATTTTGTTGTAAACGCTCCCCGTTTCCTTCATAAATGAGGCTGTTTGGTTATCTGACCATTGTTTATTGGAGGACTCATGCTGGGAAGCTTGCTTAGAAAAATCCAAGAAGTCTCGTGACGCTTGCATTTTTGAGGTCGTTGCCATTTGGCTTTCTGATTCTTGGGTACTTACAGCTTGATTGTAAGCATCTCTATAGCTTTGTTCTTGATAGCTCGAGCTATTAACGGTTACAGGCAGGCTCGATTGTTCAATTTGGAGCAATTGTTCCCCATCACCCGTTATCACGCGGGAGGACATCCCATCATGAAGGGCAAAATGGCCTGAATTGTACGCTGCTGAGCTATCATGCTTTAACATACTGGTATTGTTGGCTTGAACTCCCCCCATAGCCACATTGCCAAAGCTGTAATTCCCCGTAAATCCTTCGGCCGCAGCTGAGGAAGCGGCTCCTTGAGATACACTCAACAATGACGAGGCCATATTAACAAACGCATACCCTCCTCGCTCAATGAGCGCCCAGGACAATAAGGGGATCAGGGTACACAAGTATCCTGCGGTCGCCGTCATGTCTAAAGCTGCATTTTCTATCCCTACAAAGTTCGCAATAGAAAACCCGCCAGAGCTTGTAACTCGATTCATGATTTGCGAGGCCATGGCTTCCGTCATGATAAAGTTTAATATTGAGAATAGGGGTGCCCAGAGCTGAATCCAGCCACATATCTTACACCAGAATCCAATAACCTTCCAACCTTGGGGCAGTAAAGATAAAGGTAGGACAAAGATGAAAAGGCAGTATATCAGAGCTTCTAAGACGTTCTTCAGATATGGCAATGTTTGGGAGATTGTCTGTCCAATGGTTTGATAGGTGTTTCGTTGCTGTAAATAGGCTCTTCGAACATCAAAGTTTGGTGATCCTCCAAGTTCTACTGTTTTAAGCTCATTGGCTTTTATAATGCTAGATATCATGATCTGTTGTTGGATTCGTTCATTGGCGCTCGTTGCAAACCCTGTCAACTTATCAAGTGCACCAGGAAGATGAGAAGAAATATGTATATTCAAAGCATCTTCACCGTTTCCTTTTTGCTTGAATCCAAAAAAATCCAAAAGGTTTGAGGCAACATCCGAGAGAACCGATTGGGTCGTTTCAGCCCAAACGCGATTGATCTTCTCAACCCCTTGTGCACAAGTGATGATTTGGGTTTGGGGAGTCCCCGCGATTCTCCCGTGATGTCTGGGGACTTCTCGCCAGGCAAATCCTCTAATCTTGGAGGGTCTCTCGCTCACCAACCGCCAAATGTTATCGGAGTTTTTTAAATCATGGCGGGTGTACTTGTTTCCATTGGCAATATCATAAACAACACACTGGTTCACAAACTCATGAAGATTGTCTGCTAGATCATCATCAGGGATATGAATGTTTTTCATCTGGGAGAGTGCATGGGCTCCAAAGATAAACCCTGTTTTGGTATAGCTTATGGCCGCAAAGTCTAAGTCCGCTATCCCACGCGGATTCAATCCCCCATAGCGAGGAGAAGGTTGAAACACCTGTTCCATGGCTCTGGTTATACCATACCCAAGAGAACTAAGATTTGAGGCAACAAAAGCCAAACCAAAAGGGACATGATCAATCGGTCTAAACTGGCCTGTCATGGTATCTTTGACAACAACAGTGGCCATAGGGACAAGAAGAATGTTCATGATCAAGAAATGTGATACAAACCAGGATGCCAAGGGTCTAATCTGAGTTCCAAAGGCCACATAGATAACTGCATAAAATATAGCGATTGCACTTGCCATTTTTACCATAGGCTCAAAAAGCCCACCTTCATCCGATCGAAGAAGAGAGGCAATTTGGTTAAAGACAGCTACAAAGATGTCAAACCCACCAATTGTATATATTGAATATTCCATGTTCTAAAACCCCCTTTTCCCCCTAAAACCCGTATTCGTTTGATAAAGACCCCATCATGGTATGAATTTGTTTTTCAATGAGTTGGGTCTTTTGAATAAAACCTAAGAGAAGATCCATCTTCGCAAAGGCACTATCTCGATGAAGGCTCAGCTGAATCTTTGATTGGCGTATGCCTTCCATGAAAGGAGCCACATGTTCATCCGTAAATTGGAGGGCTTTTAAATGATGACTTGCATCTTGAAACGCATCCAGAACGTCATTGATGTATTTGTAGGTCACATCAAAAGCAATGAGTTCTCCATACTGGCTGATATTGATCGGAGCCCTTCCCTTTTGATAAGCAGTTGTGACGTTCAAAATTTTGTATACTGGCAAATGTGATGAGTTAATGAGGGATATCTCTCCTTTTGAAATTTCCAGATCTCCTTGATCATTCCTGATTTTAGTGACAATGCTTTCAAGGATACGCTCTATCTTGATTTGAAGCGCTTCATCAGAAGGTAAATCCTTTCTAACGAGCCTTGGATTCAGGCATTTTTGAGACTCATCACATTCGTAAACTTGGATACTCCCCCCTTGCATCAAGGCCTTGATAAAGGCTTCCTGGTTCGCTTTTGAAGCCAGAGTAACTTGTGTATACCCCCCGTCTCTTCCCATCTTTTTGTTGATGATCGTTCCCGATAAGGTCATAAAAATTTCTTTGAGGAGTTTTTCTTCTTGAGAACTCATCTCACCAGGTGTTAATAAATCAAGATTGGTGCCTGATGATTCAAACAAGAACTCCATTTTTTCTAAAAGCTTCCAGGCCAGGTTAAATTCACCGACCAACATATCCCGATTCGCTCTTGAGAGATAAGAATCCCTGTTATTCCCCACACCACACTCATGACGGGCCTTGACACGATCCGCTACAGATCCATCCTGTGCAGAGATCATCTGGCATACAGCTTGGCTACCCGTATCCGATTTTGGCCAAAGGCCCCCTAAAGCGAGAGCAGCTGTCTCACAGGAATTAATATTCAAGCGATTAAAGTCAGCCGCAAGTTTATTCAGCTCGTTAACAATCGAGTGAATCTGAGGGGCGTATGTTTCAATAGCGAGCATCACTGCATAAGAAGGAGCATTGGAAAGAATAGCTTGCATCATATTATTGAGGCCTTCCCCATTGATATATGAAAACCCGCCTGACCAAATATCAATACCCCCACACCCTGCTCGGTATCCTGGCATGGTCATGGAAACAACTCTTTGACTCCTCACAGGATTGCGGACAAACAAACTCCCGCCGGTCATATATCCGGCAGATTGATCTTGAAAGGCCGAACCCGATGAGGTGTTGCCAACACTGCCGAACTTATTGAAGAAGTGCTGCATATCTTTCAAAACATTGGCTTTGACGGAGCTGCTCATCAGCAAAACCAAAGCTACCAGCATAATATGCATAAATATGTTATTATGATTTTTCATATTTATGGTGATATCTTTACCTGCCATCAGATCCCCCTCCTCTGCTTTGAGGTCCGCGCATAAGGGACACAATGTTCTCTTCCAGCCGATCAAGGGAAGTCATGGCATAAGAAATCGGGATGAGGTTTTCTGTTGTGGGGTGGTAGGCAATAAGGGCTGGTACGGCTTTAATACCCAATCCTTCAGCCATACCGTTGTCCATCTGGATATTGTCGAATAGTGGGTTGGGAGAGCCATCTACAGATATGGCCATAACTTCCCAAGAGTATTTATCAGCAAATAGTTTTACGATCGGGGAAAACCCTTCACAAGCAGGACAACCTCCCTTGAAGAAGTAAAAAAGCCCATATTCTTGGGAAAGACTTCGGATAAGAGATTCCTTTTGTTTTTGCTGTTCATCATTTTGGATGTGACGCGCATACTGAGCTGTCGGATAAGTGCGCTCAAAATTAAGTTCTGGTTCATTCAAGACCACATTTTGCCAAACTTGCCCAAATTGTCGAGCTTTTTGCATCATATCTTGTTGGATGCGCATATAACTCTTGACATTCTCAAAAGTTGGATGGGCAAGCGCGAGGATTTTCTTGTCTTCAATAAGTTTTTTGTAAGCCAGCACTTCTTTGGTAGCCCTTTCTTCAGAGGTGAGATTTTTTGGAGATGTTTGAGCTATTCCTTTATTATCGGCTTCATTTTTTGCCTCATCCTTTTCTTCTACGGGCAATGGATCTTTGTACCAAAACCACCCTTCCCCATGCTTTTTGTAAAACCCTTCACTCTGAAGTGACATTGAATGCGCGATCTCGTTCCCAAACATCAATACAATGAAACTAATAAGATATTTCTTCATGAACGCCTCTTTCTGGGGCTTGGGAAGTACTTTGTTTCATTTTTGAAAACAAATCCTCTTGCTTTTGTTTTTGAAGATTTTGAGCATTATCTTGGGAAAAAGCCTTTTGTTTGCGTGCCATGGATTGTTTTAAACGCGCTGTTGCTTTTAAGATGTCTTGAGCTAATTAAGCAAACACTTCTTGGAAATTGATCTTGCTCATATCAATTCTTTGCAGCTCATCTATGGTTAAGCCACGGCAATTTGGGTTTTCTGGCGTGCCAAAAGATAATCCGAGTTGCCGTCGCCCCTGCTCTTGAAATATCCGAGAAAGTTTAGTCGGAAAACAGCAATAGACATATTTTTTAGAGAAGTTAATGTCGAGAGGGTTATCTTTTTTGATGGAACCTATAAAAACACAACATCCCTTTCCACGTCCCGCTGCTAAGCGATCTTCATCAGCTGTGCATGATGTAGCTAGTTTTAAGGTGAGGCCCAACCCATCCATTCCACCACAACAATCTTTAAACGATCCACCAAAGTTGGTGGTACAAGACAAGGCTTCTCCTGTAAATATTTTAATGGGATCTCCCATTTGACTTTTCTGAATTTGCTTTAATGCTTCTAGTTTTGAGAGAGCATCCAACATGTTGTTATTGGATGATCGAGTTGTTTTTAAACAATCGCCTGTCATGCAGTAACCGGTTGGTAGCCCTTTAGCGCCACGTTGAGCATAAGAAGTGGTTACCGGACACTTGTATTTGTGCTCATATTCAAGACATATTCGAACGCTCCCAGAGGTAACATGTTCTTTTGCACATTTTCCCTCCATATGAATACAGCCCAAAGCTTTTAAGGGTTCACAGTTATCTGGTCTCTTTTCTGAAGTCTGCTTCTCAACGTCAGCTTGAGGAACCAAACTTCTTGCAGTTCTTTTCTCATCTTTGGCTATCGGCGAAGGTTTGGCAGCAGCTTTTGGTTGCCGCTTGCCAAATATTGATGCCCAGAAATCGTCTGCACCATAAGTTTCTTTTGGCATAATTGTTAAGCTAACCATAAGGATTAAAAGTGAGACAAAGTATCTCATTGGGTACTCACTTTCACACCGCACTTATAAATGCGTGTGGTTTCCCAATAATCTCGACACACTGATTCTCCTTGGATGATTCTAGTTTCGTTATGAGGGCCTGGACGCTCATCAATAAGTTCGCATAATCCCTCTTCATGGTTTTTATCTTCAGCCTCGCAACCAACCCATTCTTCTCTAAGGACTTCGACTTTTTTATACTGAGTAATAACCACTTTCGTATCACAGCCACCGCAATACTCTGTCCAATGACTATAATGAAAACTCATGCCCCTTCTTTCTTTTTTTGCATGGCCCGGGCAGTAGGTCTGTTTTTCGCGTTTTTCTGGGGTAATTTTGAGTTTTATAATTCTTTGTCGTTTGCAAACACGGTTATAAGATTCACCTGGCGTGCGACAAGTTTTGATCTCATAGCCTTCCTCTGAAGTGAGGTTGGCGTCCCCCATATTCTTCAAAAGACCATTGGCGTCAACTTCTAAATGATCTAAATCAACTTGAACCATCTCACGCGTTTGGTGACTTTTTTGGATGAGATTGGCTGTTTTATCGGTACGAAATTTATGGCTGGCTTGCTCTTCGAGTTGTTTCGGGTCAGAAGTTTGCTGATAATGGGGATTGGGAGATATTCCCCATTTATTAAGGTTGGCAAAGCTAGAAGCATTTTCTGAAGCAAAAGCACCCTTACTAGCCTCGTTCGCCGCCAAGCCAGACATAATCCCACTATCTTTGGCTTGATCCATACCCGAAGCGTAAATGGATTGTAAAAGAAGAAATAGGTAGAATAAAATCATCATGGGTGAGATTCCTGTTTATCCCGTGTGGTCTCACCCCTTCCAACATCAAGAGCAAACCCTAAACTGACATTTCCTCGTATGACGTGCCATTTGTTATTGCCTTGATTTTCATGAGGTATTACAAACGTTGGAACCTGAGTAACTCTGTATTTTTTAAAGAGTTTAGGATCCATATCAAGGGGATGATTGATCTCCTTTACAAGTAGGGCTGTATCCTTCATAGAGTTATTGACCATACCTCGGATGATGAGTCTTGCTCCTTGAGCTTTGGCTTCCAGAGCCAACTGCTGAAGAGACGTTTTAGGCATTGATGAAGACACAAATACAAGCGGTTGAAACTGCATATGGCGGCTTTGAGCAATGGGTGCTTGCTCTTTTGACATTCTTCTAAAACAATCTTGATTTAAAGAACACCTAGAAGGAGAAACCTTAAGATTAGGATTTTGAGTAATAACACTGTTCTTACTGACCTCTTCAGCCTTTCTGGCACATTCTTTAACAACGTTCTCGTAAATTTTTGCCATATTATGGGCTTTATCAGCTTGATGTTGAATTGAAGAAACTTCCCCCACACTGGAGCATAAAGAGAAAGAAAAAATCAAAGTCGGGTAACAGAGAAGACGTTCCCATCTTCTCCGTCCCCTAAGAACCGGACTTGAAACTTTCGCCTCATCCGGCTCAAGCCTCTTAAAAGCCTTATTGTTAAGACCCAGCATTACAGTTTCACTCCATTCAGATGTTGAAGTTGGTGAAGACAAGTTAGATGGAGCATCATCAAATTACTTAAACTGTTATCTCCTCCTTCAGATTGTGGTTTGATGTGATGTATATGCCATTCCCCTTCCACTGTCAGAGGTTCGGCACACATCTCACAAATACCTTTCTGTCGTTTCCAGACCTGATCTAGCTGCTTTCTTTTGACTTCTCTTATGTTTTTAAAATAAGCCCTCCTCTCAAGATAGCTCTTCCAGATCGGATCGTACGGATTACAGGTTGACCGTATTTTGATATGCCGTCTAATCGGAACTCGAGCTGGGTCATAGAGAGTAATAAATCTCTTCTTTCCCATTCGAGGTTCCTGAAGCTTGGAAGCAAAACACCAATCGCTTCTTCCATCATGGATGAAGTATTTGTCCTTGACCCATTGTGCTCCTTTGTTTGGGTGACGGAATGTCGCCCAGTTCCACAGGATTTTCCATAACTCATGCCTGACTTTGCTAAAAGTTTTCTTAGATACCACGTGACGATGATATTGACACCAGCCTCGAATTTTTGGATTTAATACCTCAATCAGAGGGTGTTGAACCATCATCTTGTTCGCTTTTGTAAAAGATCGTATTGATCTCAAGAACTTCAGAACGCTTTCTTTCGAAGGTGTAATGAGAAGTTTCCCATTATACTTGCGCACCGTTTGTCCGAGAAAATCAAAACCGTCTTCTATATGAGTGATTCTGGTCTTTTCTCGTGAGAGTTTAAGACCACGTACATTCAGAAAGCTTTCGACTAGAGGGAGAATTTCTTCTTCCAACATTTGTTTCGTTCTTCCTGTAATGATAAAATCATCTGCATATCGAATGTAGTTCACTTTATGAGTTGGTTTCCGCGAGGGTATTTTCATCGGGTACTTTTCCGATAAAAGGTTACCCAGCCCATCTAGTGCTAAATTCGCCAAAACTGGGGAGATTACTCTCCCTTGGGGTGCTCCGCGATCAGTGGGATGTAAGAGCTTTTTGCTCATGAATCCAGCTTTCAACCATTCCCTCAGGATATTTTTGTCCATTGGAATGTTGTTTAAAAGCCAATCATGATTAATATTATCAAAACATCCTTCAATGTCTGCTTCGAGAATCCATTGAGCTCCACACTTTCTACTAAGAACGGTGAAGCACTGCTCAATTGCATCTGCTGTTGATCGTTTCGGACGGAAGCCATAGGAATGTTCATCCGCTAGAGTTTCCGACACGGGATCAAGGGCTAGGCTATAGAGCGCCTGCATAGCTCGATCTTTCATTGTTGGTATGCTTAAAGAGCGCTTTTTCCCATTTGCTTTGGGAATCATTACCCTCCTGAGAGGCAAAGATTTGTAGCCCCTTGTTCTCAGTGATAAAACGACATGATGTTTACAGTTGGATGTCGACCAGACTTCTTTATCCACGCCTGGTGTTCTCTTACCTTTGTTCTCTGTCACACCCCTCACGGCAATTGCCTTACCGCTGAACGAATGAGTAAGAAGACGTTGCAAAGATTTAACCTTGTTCCATCTTCCCTCCTGTGTTGCCTTGACGATACGAGCTTGAAGCCTTTGAACGTTTTGGTAGGACTGTTTCCAGTTAATACTGTACCAGTCGTCCATTCCGTCAGGAAGTGCACCTGTTGCATCTGTCGAATTCACTATCATCTGCTTTCCTCCTTTAAAAAGTTAACCAAACATTCTCGTCATCAGAGACCTCGTGGAAGTCTGCCCGCTTTCGCGTGAAGTAATGTTTCAACTTCTATTCACCTCATTACAAAGTGACATTCGCTTTTTCCACATTCCTTTACCTGCATTCCCATCAGAGATTTCTTACGAAATCTCCTTCCTAATTTCTTAGGAGAAAATACAGGCTTACTGTGTTCCCCTTGTGGGACAATCGAACGACTTAGGCTCTGTCATTACTCCGATGATCCTTCAATCTACGTACCGTGTGCCTTCATCACGATATCTTGATCATATTACCTGTTGGTAAAGCCTATCAGCATCTTTGGCTTCCTCAAATGTTACGAAGATTTGACAGTTCACATATGTTAGCCATATCGTCCTAATCTTGACCTCCGACCGCTTTGATGCTTGCCGTCGCATCCTCCCCTCACGGTTTAGATGCTCCCCCAGAGGTCGTTCCGGATCGCTTCAGACCAAGAGATTGCTCTCCTCGCATGGATTCGTTGATTCAGCTGGTAGAACAGCTGGTTTAATCCCGATCTTTATCCTCCTTTCTTCTCGGGTTATACAGTCCCCACAAGAGACTTTCACATCGCTCAGAGGCAGCATTGGCGTTTTCTCCAAATCAGATATCCATAATTGTTTGATCCTTGCAAAATTTCTCGTGTTTGGTGACGCCCATGCCAAAAATCGGATTTACCAATGGGCATGCAAGCGTTATCCGTTGCAGGAATGGGGTTAATCATTTGCAAGCGATACATAGATTTTTTGATGATAGGCGCAAATTGTTTCTTACACTCAGACCCAGGCCCAATATAGGCATACATCAAGCCATA
>Ga0194112_10000537_pt1 | contig 55698 bp, 49 predicted proteins | sample TA2MahC400mmetaG_FD_146191 | JGI IMG/M metagenome (GOLD analysis project Ga0194112, IMG submission 146191) | Freshwater microbial communities from Lake Tanganyika, Tanzania - TA2015016 Mahale Deep Cast 400m | ecosystem: Environmental > Aquatic > Freshwater > Lake | place: Tanzania: Lake... | reverse complement strand
AACTGGCGGCGCTTAGGACCTAAATCCCCCCAGGGATCAATTAATGAGGCTTGTCGGGGATCGCGTGTACGAATCATCTTTTTGCCATTAACCCGTTGATTTTTCACCGAATTATGCCATAAAAAGCGACGCCCGACAAGAAAAAAATACCATAATCTTAAATTATTTCAGATAATTAACAATAAGCGACTTTTTACGAATCCATCAAGGTTCAAAGTTCAAAGTCGAGCATGAATTACTGCTTGGAAAAGTTCTGGGCTGCCAAGGATAGAAAGCGTTTGGCACCAAAGCTTTTCGTTGTTTTGGAGTGAGCCAACGGTCCATGAGCGACTGTGTCTCTGCGGTTAAGAATCATTCCAACCGCTTGATAGCGTTGGGATCATACACCGGCGGTTTGCCGTCGATGACGATGGCGCAATGGTTGAGGTTTTGCCGCCTCCAGTCGTCCCGGTCGTGCCAGCGCTCCAGGAATTCGGCCACAGGTATGAAAGTGTAGTTTCCCAAAGTGGACGGGTCCATGAAATAAACGTTGTCGGCGTCGTAGCCCACCGCCACCACGTAGTGGCCGTCCTTCCAGTCTTTGGCGTAGTCCACCGGCGGGTCGGCCCATGCCTGGATGATTAATATAGTGGGCTTCCCCTGGTCCAGGAGCGCCTGGAGACCCTCCAAAGTCATGTCGGTGAACATCCGGGCGTTATAGCCCAGTCTGGCCGCCTCTTTGAGAATAAAGCGGTAATTGGCGCCGGCCCTGGTGACCCGCATGGCCCGGATCAACTTGTCATCCCGAATGTCCTGGCCGTAATAACCTAAGACGGAGTGAAACGCGGCCACGCCGCAGGTGTAGTCCGTTCCCTGGCGCACCAGGGGGACCCGGATGAGGTTGGGAAGCTGGTCCAGGGACAGCGCCTGGGGCTGGGCCTGAAGTTGGCTGACAATAAGAATTAACCACATAAAAGCGAAAACTACCGGTAGCGCCCTTTTAGGGGCCTTGATTCCCATCACGATTCATCTCCCGTTATAATTACTTTTCCAATAGTTGAATCTTTTCCCGGACGAACTGGGCCTGCTGGGGGTCCTGGGGCGAGGCCTTTTGCAAATAAGCCTTATACGCGGCCAGGGCGTCTGGCTTACGTCCCGCCTTTTCACAGGCCAGCCCCTTGCGGACATAAGCGTGCCCATGACGAGGGTTAAGATCCAACAGGCGGTTGTAATCGGCGATGGCCTCATTATACCGGCCTGTCTGGGCATAGGCATTGCCGCGGTTGTAAAGGGCCATGGTATATCGGGGATTGATCTCCAAGGCCCGGCTGTAGTCCGGGATGGCCTTATCGTATTGGGACTGCTTGGCGTAGGCGATCCCCCGATGCAGATAGGCGGGAGCGTACCGGGGGTCAATTTCCAAGGCCCGGCTGTAGTCGGCCAGGGCTTGGGCCAACTGGTCCTTGTCCGCCCAGGCGTCGCCGCGATGGTGATAGGTCAGAGGGTATTTGGGGTCCAGCTTCGCGGCCTGGTTGAATTCCTCAATGGCGGCATCATTCTGGGATTTGTTGAAATAGGCGAAGGCCCGGAAGAGATGGACTCCCGTCTGCTCCTTGATGCGCCTGGCCTGAATGTCGTCCAGGACCCCCAGACAGTTGCGCGCCGGAATAAAGGGGGGGTCGGTCTTGAGGGCCTGTTCAAACGCGGCCCGGGCCTCGGTGAATTTACCCTGGATCCCCAACTGCACCCCCCGGTCATAATCGGCCCCGGCCGGCGCCGCGGCCTGGGATCCGCCCGCCATTACCAGACAAAAACTCAGGCCCAGCAAGAGAAAGGATTTGCAGGAATTCATGGCCGCCTCCTTCGGGTTTGGATTTTGATGGCCCGGAGAGACATTTGCATAGCGCTATTCGCTCTTCTCCGGCGGTAAAGGGGGAAAAGAGAAGAGTCCCATCTGGGGCGCCTTCCGGCCGGGGCGCCGCCGGGTGCGGGCCAGGCGGGGGAGGCCCATGGGGTCCAGGGTTCCGGCTTCCAGGTTCTCCAGGACTTCTCGGGCCCGGTCGATGACCTCCGGGGGCACGCCCGCCAGCCGGGCCACCTGGATGCCGTAGCTCTTGGAGGCCGCGCCGGGCTGGAGGCGGTGGAGGAATACGATGCCTCCTTCCGACTCCGTCACCAGCACCTGGAAATTCTTCACCCGGGGCTTGAGGCGGCTCAACTCCGTCAGTTCCTGGTAGTGGGTGGCGAAAAGGGTCTTGACCCCCCGGCCGTCCAGATCGTGGAGATGCTCGGCCACCGCCCAGGCCAGGGCCAGGCCGTCGAAGGTCGCGGTGCCCCGGCCGATTTCGTCCAGGATTACCAGGCTGCGGGGGGAGGCCTGATGGAGGATGCGGGCGGTTTCGTGCATCTCCACCAGGAAGGTGCTCTGGCCCCGGCCGATGTCATCCACCGCCCCCACCCGGGTGAAAATGCGGTCGGTGAGGCCGATGAGCGCCGCCTGGGCCGGGACAAAACTCCCCGCGTGGGCCAGGAGCGTGGTCAGAGCCACCTGCCGGAGGATGGTGGACTTCCCCGACATATTGGGGCCGGTGACGATGAGGACCTGGGAGTCTCCGTTCAGGGTGACGTCGTTGGGCACAAAGGCCCCGGGGGGCAGGACCCGCTCGATGACCGGATGGCGGCCCTGCTTGATCTCCAGGACCGGCATTTCCGAGATTTGCGGCCGGCAATACCGGTAGCGGGCCGCGGTTTCCGCCAGGGCCGCCAGCACGTCCAAAACGGCCAAGGCCCGAGCCACCTTTTTCAGGCGGGGAGCCTGCTCTCCCAGGTGGCGGCGCAGCTCCTGGAACAGGGCCGCTTCCCGGCGCACCCGGGCTTCGTCGGCCCCCAGGACCCGGGTCTCATAGTCCTTGAGGGCGGGGGTGATGAAGCGCTCGGCATTCACCAGGGTCTGCTTGCGGATGTAGTCCGGGGGGACCAGGTGAAGGTTAGCCCGGGATATCTCCAGATAGTAGCCGAAAATCTTGTTATAGCCCACCTTAAGGGAATTGATGCCGGTCCTGGCCCGCTCTTCGGCCTCCAGCCGGGCGATCCAGCCCTTCCCCTCCCGGCTGAAGCTTATTAACTCATCCAACTCCGGGTCATAGCCCTCCCGGAAGACGCCCCCGGCCTGAAGATTAGCGGGGGGGTCATCCACCAAGGCCCGGTCAATGAGGTCATGGATGTCCGGGAGACCGTCCAGGTCTGCCGCGGTTTCCGCCACCAGGAGCGGAAGCTCTTCCGGCAACAGGGCCTTGAGCCCGGGAACCCGGGCCAGGGCGTGCTTCACCGCGGCCACTTCCCGGGGGGCGGCCTGCTCCAGGGCCAGGCGGGCGGTGAGGCGCTCCAGGTCTCCCAGGCCCTTCAGGGTCTCCTGCCAGCGCTGGCGCAGGAGGCTCTTTTCCTTGAAAAATTCCACCCCGTCCAGGCGGGCCTCGATGGCCCCGGGGTCGATGAGGGGATAGCGCAGCCATTGGCCCAGGCGCCTTCCGCCCATGGGGGTGACGGTGGCGTCCAGGACCTCCAGGAGCGCCCCCTGGCGGCTGCGGCTGCGCCAGGTTTCAAAGATTTCCAGGTGCCGGAGGGTGGCTTCGTCCAGTTCCAGATAATCGTCCCGGCGGTAGGCCAGCAGCCGGTCCAGATGGGGAAGATGGGGGGTATGGGAGTCCCGGAGGTAGCGAAGGATGGCGCCGGCCGCAGCCACCCCCAGGTGGTAAGCCTCCAAGCCGAAGCCGTCCAAAAACAGGGTCCCCAAGACCCGGCCCAACTCCCGCCGAGCCGCGTCCGGTTCAAAGGCGAAAGGAGTAAGGCCCCGCCGGGGCGGGGGGGCGCCGAAGGGGGCCAGGGCCGCGTCCAGGATTTCGCCCTGGTAGTCTTCGGACACCAGGATTTCCGCGGGCTTCAGGCGCCATAGCTCGTCGGCCAGAATGTCCGCGCCTTCCCCCTCGGTGAGGCGGAATTCCCCGGTGGACAGCTCCAGGTAGGCCAGCCCCCATTTGTCTCCCTTAAAGGCCGCGGCGGCCAGGTAGTTGTCGGTGCGGGCGTCCAGGGACGCGGGGTCCACCACGGTGCCCTGGGTGAGGATGCGGGTCACCTCCCGGCGCACCAGCCCCCTGGCCAGGGCCGGGTCCTCGGTCTGGTCGCAGATGACCACCTTGAAGCCGGCGTCCAGGAGGCGGGTGATGTAGCTTTGGGCCGCGTGGATGGGGAACCCGGCCATGGGGATGCGCTCCTCCCCCTGGCGGCTGCGGCTGGTCAGGGCGATGTTCAGCGCGCCGGCGCCTTTGGCCGCATCTTCGAAAAACATCTCGTAGAAGTCCCCCATCTGAAAGAGCACCAGGGCGTCGGCGTACCGGGACTTAATCTCCAGGTACTGCTTGAGCATGGGGGTGAGTTTTTCCATAAATGCAGTGGTCAGTGAGCAGTGATCAGTGATCAGTAATCAGTAATCAGTGGCCAGAAATTTAGGGTGCGCTCCATGCACCTTAAAAATCGGCCCGAATACGAATTATTATAGGCAGTTTAACCCGATTGAGGGGTGGGGAAAAGAAGTTTTTCCAGGTGTGGAAGCACGGGAATTGCCGTGCAAAAAAGTGGCCAGCGTCCATCCGGGTCATGACCACTTTGGATTAATCTTGGTGAAACTTGGCGCTCTTGGTGACTTGGTGGTAAGTCTTTTAAGGCTCTTCTGAAGATGTTCCCCCTACGGGGCCGGAGGCCCGCTTCAGCTCCTGTCCCAGGATTTCCAGGTTGTGCTGGAGCTGGCGGATGGTCTGCTTCTGCTTGATTATCTCGTAAATGCCGTACAGAGAGGCGGTGAAGACCCCCAGGAAAAAGGTGAATAGAATCAGGCCCCAGAGGTGGACGTTGGGGGTCTGGAAAGTGGTGAAGTAAAGGTCCAGCTTCAACTGCACCGTGCGGGTCAGGATTTCCAGGTTCTGGATAATAAAGGTTATCCCGAACATGACAAACAGGGTGGCGAAAATCACTTTAAAGAAACGCATAGGGGGTCCTCATCTGACAGGGTCTGGAAGTGGGGGGCCAGGCGCTCGTAAGTCTCACGGAAATGTTCCGGAATCACGCGCACATCGGCAAAGACGGGAATGAAGTTGGTATCGCCGTTCCACCGGGGGACCACGTGGTAGTGAAGGTGGCCCTCCACCCCGGCGCCCGCGACTATGCCCAGATTCAGGCCCACGTTGAAGCCGTCGGGTCGCATCACCCGGCGTAAGATGGCCAGGGATTCCCGGAGCTTGAGCTGCAGGTCCAAGAGTTCGGCCTGGGTCAGATCTTCCAGGCCGGGTTTGTGGCGCAGGGGCGAAATGAGCAGGTGGCCGTTGATGTAAGGATACTTGTTCATCATAATCCGGCTGAGGCGACCGCTAAACAGGATGAGGCGCTCTTTCACGTCTTCCCCCGGTTGAGGGCAGAAGATGCAGCCCAGGGGCTTGTCCTCCCCCAGGATGTATTCCATGCGCCAGGGCGCCCAGAGGACCTTCATGACCGCCCCTCTCCGGGACGGGGCTGCCAAGTGCCATTCATAACAAAAAACTATAGCACGAACTGGCGCAGATTCAAGGGGTTTTGTGCCGGGGGAGGATTTCCCAGGACGTTTCTGGGCCTTTTTGATTTCCACATCTTTAGGAGGCCGCCAAATAAAAATGGCCGGGAGGGGGAAGCCCGGCCATTTTTGGAGAAAGGAGAAAATGGTATAGGGTATTCGGGGGTAACCTACAATAATGAACATGCATTAATAATGCCAACTTTGCTTAGGCCCGGAAAAGCGGCTATTTCCTAAGTTGTCAGCAATTTCCGGATTAGATTCCCCAGGCGGTTGGTACAAATAGTTGTACGGGAACCCTCCCAATACCTCATAGCCTTACTATTGCTGGCGGTTAAAAATTTTTTCCTTAAGACGGGTCCGGCCAAAAATTTTAACCGAAGCCTAAAAGCTCCCCGGCCGCGGCCAGAACCGTTTCCGGAGAAAGATCATGAAAGCAGCGAGGCTCAGGGCAGGAGATCTCCCGGCCCCGGATGCAGGGAGCATCAGGGCAGGGGGCTTGTAAAACCTTTACATTACTGCCCCGGGGGGCCCAGATGCGGGGATCGGTGGGGCCGTAGAGGGCCAGGATTCTTTGGGGGCCGACGGCCGCGGCCAGATGAGTGAGGCCGCTGTCGCCTCCCAGGTAAAAGGCGCACCCTGACAGCGCCTGGGCCACCTGGATTAAAGGCAACCGGTTAAGGAGGAGGTGGCCTTGAGCTTCCGCAATGGCTCTTAGATAAGGGAGCATGGCCGTCTCCGCGGGGCCGGCCAGCCAGACGATGCTCAAGCCGTGCTGCCAGGCCAAGTCCCGGGTCACCTGGAAGTAATGGGACAGGGGCCAGTTCTTGTTGGGGTGGCCGCTGCCCGGGGCCACCGCGGCCCAGGGGCCGGGGAGCAGTTTGGGGGATTCCGCGTCATTAAGGTGCAGGGATAGGCGAAAAGGCTCGGATGCCACATTGACCCCCAGTTCCCCCAGCCGTCGGGCCTGGAGAACCGCCGCGGGTTCCCGGCAATCCGGAGAAAACGACGGGACCCAGTGGACCGCGGCGATGCCGGCCTGGCCAAGCCGCTCCATCAGGTGAAGGGGCGGTTCAGGCGTAAAGACCAGGGCCGCTTGAAAGGGGGCCAATCGGGAGAGGAGGTTTTCAGGCAAAGGGCGGGCCGTGTATAAATCGGCCCAAAGGGCTGCTTCCCCATCCCAAACATTCGTAAGAGCCAGAGTCCGTGCCAGCAGTCCCCACCGCTCCGGGTGGCCCAACCCGGTGATGCGGGCCGGGGGAAAATGTTGGCGGATGGCTTTAAAGGCCGGGCCGGCCAGGAGCAAATCCCCCAGCGCTCCCCGGTGCCAGATGAGGAGGTCGGTTATTTTTTCGGGCGGCGGCAGCAAAATATCAGGTTTCAGGTTTCAGGTTTCAGGTTTCAGGTTTCAGAGAACATTATCTCACGCGAAGACGCAAAGACGCAAAAGTGCAAAGAACAAAAATAAAGGGCGGGCTGTGCCCGCCCTTTAACCTTGGCGCCCTGATTTCTGGCCTATTATTTCCTCTATTCCTTTTTCCCTAAAACCTAAAACCTGAAACCTGCCTTTACCGGCCCGCTTCCCCGGCCAGGCGCAGGGCGGTGCGGGTGATGGGGGTGGTCTCCGGCGGTTCCTGCAGCAGGGCCAGGACGTCCTGAAAGATCTGCCGGTTCAAATCTTTTTCCCCACCCCGGCCGGTGAGCAGTTCCAGGACCGCGTCCACAATCTCCGGCTCCGTCTCCAGTTCCGTAAGAAATTGCCGGGCCGGTTCCGGACCCAGCCGATGGAGGAGCACCGCGGCTATAACGATCTTGGGGTCCCCGCCTTCGGACTTGAGCAGGTCCTGGGCGAAGTTAACCCCTTTTTCAGTGATTTCCCAGGCTCCGGGCTGAGCCGCGAGGGCCGCCTGCACTTTCTCCCCCAGGAGCTCTTTGAACATCTGGGCGGCTTTCTTTTCTTTCATGAGATCCGGGACGCACTTTTCCGCGTACTGGCACCATTCGGCACAGCCCAAATCGATCTTGGGGTTGTAAAAGAGGTGGCCGCACCAGGAGCAGCGGCGCCGGGCGTCGTCTTTGAAAAACTCGATTTCGGCGCCGCACTTGGGACATTCCGCGGTGAAAATGTCCCCCGGCTTCCAGAAGCGGGTATCCTGTCCGGGGCATTTGACCTGTTCCATGGCTTGACCCTCATTTCCCCTTGATCTTTTGCTGCTGCAAGAGGTCTCCGGTGGCGCCCAGGGTGCAGATGGTGATGGGCGGGGTCTTGCCGGAGGCCTCCAGGGCCTGGCGCACGATCTGCACCAGCCCGAAGCAGCAGGGGACCTCCATGTTGACGATGGTGATCTCCTGGATGTCGTTCTCTTTGAGGATGGCGGCCAGCTTGGCCACGTGGTCCTCCACGTTTTCAAACTTGGGACAGCCGCACACCAGGGCCTTGCCTGCCAGATATTTGGCATGGAAATCGCCCGCGGCAAACGCGGCGCAGTCCGCGGCCACCAGCAGGCGGGCGTTCTGGAAGAAGGGGGCCTTGGGGGCCACCAGCCGCAGTTTGATGGGCCAGTGGGCCAGGGCTGAGGGCGCCGCCTCTACCGCGGGTGCGCCTTCCCGCTGAAATTGCCGCATGCGGCTGCCGGGGCAGACAAAGACTTCGGACTCGGCAGCCGCCGGGGAAGCCGGCTGGGGAGCCGGAGCCGGGCCGTGGGTGCCATGAGCCTCTGCCGCCCAGGGCGCGGGGCCCACAAATTCTTCTGCTTCCCGTTCCTCGATGGTCAGGGCGTCCTGGGGACATTCTCCCAGGCAGGCGCCTAACCCGTCGCAGAACTTATCTTCCACTAGCACCGCCTTGCCGTCCACGATCTGGATGGCCCCTTCGGCGCACGACGGCACGCATATGCCGCAGCCGTCACACTTTTCCTGATCGATGCGTACAATCTGACGTTTAGCCATGATCTTCATTCCCCGAATGAGTTAGCTATCAGCTATCGGCTTTTAATTCTTTGGATTTTACCAGCCGGGCGCTGACTGCTGCTTTTAATTATAAGATAACCCAGAAAGTTTGAGGTTCTATGACCTAAGTCAAGAAGGGAAATTTTTTAGCAATTCCACCTGAGCCCTGGCCTTCGGCTCACCCATGATCGCTTATCACTCTGTATATCCTGCCTAATCCTCTTTCCGCGCCGGAATAGCTGCCAAAACCCCAAGAGCTGATTCTCGCTAAAACCCTAATGGATTCTTTTGGGAAAAAAGAAAGGTTCTTAAAAAATATGAAAATTTTTTTAAGTAACTAAAAAAAGTGTCGATAAGTTCGATAACACTGGCGCAGAGTCGGCCAAAACAACAGGAATGGAGAGGGAAATGGAAGAGTTTCTTGTTGGGGCCAAGCGGTTCTTCCGGGATGAAGCGGGCGCGACGGCCATAGAATACGGCGTTATGATCGCCGCTATCGCCGCGGTGATCATTGGCCTGGTGTATTCCATCGGCACCAAGGTCAACACCGCCTTCAACACGGTGAACAATGCCATGTGACCCGGAACCAGGCATGGCAGAAAGGAGGCCCGGCCCTTCAGGAAACCGGCAAATGAATAAAGGTTAGACCCTTTCACTATATAAGCCATGTCAAGAATTAGGCAAATTAAAGGAGTGAGAAAATGAAAGATCTGTTTGCCAAAGTTAAGGCCTTCGCTCATGACGAAGAAGGCGCGACGGCGATAGAATACGGCATTATGATTGCCGCCATTGCCGCGGTAATCATCGGCCTGGTGTACTCCATCGGCCTCAAGGTCAACACCGCGTTTAACACGGTCAACAACAAAATGTAACCCCCGGGCTTCCCCTCCGGGGCACGGAGGGGAACCCGGACCGGCCGGGGGAGGGACGGGAGGTCCTTCCCCCTGCCTTGAAGTTTCATGACCGTTAAAAGCCACCGGGGGAGCCTGAAGGAGAGAAGGAAAGATGCCCGGGGCGCGGCAATCATAGAGTTTGCCATCGTCCTGCCGCTGTTTTTGGTTCTCCTCTTTGGGTTGGTGGAATTCAGCCTGGTTCTCTATTACAAGGGGCTAATCACCCATGCCAGCCGGGAAGGGGCCCGGCGGGGGGCGATTTATGCCATGCCCCGGCTCACCGGCTCCCAAGTCCAGACCTGGGTCCAGGATTATCTGACCGGTGTGGGAGTTACCGCCCCGGTCACCGTGACGGTCACCGGGGCCGGGGGAGCCACGGGCAACCCCTTGACCGTCAAGGTGGATTTGACCTATCAGTACGTGGTTCTGCCTAATTTGATCGGGATGCTGGGCCCCAGCCTGACGTTGACGGCGGAGACGGTGATGCGTTTGGAGTGAGGTGAGACGATGCGCGGTTTACCTACGTGGGCCTGGTTGTTGCTGGCCACGGCCTCAGGGCTGGCGGCCACCATACTGGCCATGAGCTGGTTCAGAGGCCCCCCCCCGCCTCAAGCCGCCAAGCAGGCGCCGGTGGTGGTGGCGGTCCGAGACCTGGACCCAGGGATGCCTTTGGACGGTCCCACCATGCGTGTAGAGGCGCTAAACGTCCGGCCGGAAGGCTCCTTTGCCCACAAAGAGGAACTGCTCCATTTCGAGGCCGCTGCCGCCATTAAAGAGGGAACGCCCATTCTCAAAACCCAGATCCGCCCCCGGAGCCAGGGGTTGGCGGCCCGGGTGCACCCCGGCAGACGGGCCATGACCGTAAAGGTTGATGAGGTCGCCGGCTTGGCGGGGTTCCCCAGTCCCGGCAACCGGGTGGATGTGGTGATGACCAGCAGACATGGTGAAGCCGCCCAGAAAAGCCGGGCGGAAACCGTGCTCCAGAATCTCCCCATTCTGAGCCACGGTAGCAGCATTGAGAAAAAGGCGGGGGATAAACCCCAGGTTGTGACTACCATCACTTTGGAGGTGACCCCGGAAGAAGCGGAACGCCTGGCCCTGGCGGTGCATGAAGGCCACATTGCCCTGGTGCTGCGGAACCAGGAGGACCGGGGCAAAGTGGTGACCACCGGAGTGAACCTCGCCCAGCTGCTGGGGGCCACGGCCATGGAAACTCCGGGTCCCGCCGCCGGAGAGACTCTGGGCCCGGGTCCCGAATCCCGGCGGGTGGTGGAGATCATCCGTAAGCTCAAAGTGGATCAGCAGCCCATCCCCGGCTCCCGGGGTCCCGGAAGCGGCGGCAAGGCGGTGGGCGGTTGATGAGTCGGTTTTTTATAAGTTTGAGAGCCCTGAAAAAGTCAGTTGGAACAGGAGGAATCCGCCTCTTTTCCCCCTCCCCGGGTGGGAGGGGGCAGGGGGAGGGGGAAAAGAGTGGGGAAAACTATTGAAATTATGGAAAAACCACTCACCCCCACCCTCACCCTCCCCCATCACGGGGGAGGGAACAATGCGGCCCCAGGTGAATTTCGGTGAAGACGCGGTTTTCCATTTATTATCATACTCCGGAGCAGGAAGAGTATCTCCAGAAGGTCATCAAGACCATACCGGACAGCACCCTGGTAACCTCGGAGAATCTGGCGCATCTCCCGGCCCGTCTCAACTCCGAGACAGATGTGGTGTTGCTGGAATACCAGGAAGATAATCCTTTATTGGACCGTTGGATTCAGAGAGCCACCTCTGATTCCAAAAGCCCACCCGTTTTTCTTTTTCTTCCCGAAGTCTCCACCGAGCACTTGCGCAAAGCCTTGCGTTTGGGAGTTCGGGAATGCCTTTCCTATCCCATCACTCATGAACTCCTCCAGGAAGCCTTGGAACGCTTGCCCACCTTTGCGGATCAGGGAGAGGCCGGAGCCACCCGCATGGTTTCTTTCCTGGGATGCAAGGGCGGGGTGGGAACCTCTTTTGTGGCTGCCAATGTGGCTTACCTCCTGGCCAAGGAGTCCAAAGAAAAGGTCCTTTTGGTGGATCTGGACTTACGTTACGGCGAACAGAGTTACCTCTTTGACGCGCAGCCTCGGTACACCATCCTGGACGTGGTGGAAAATCTGGGAAATCTGGACAGCCATTATTTGCAAAGCGTCCTGCATATCTGTCAGGAAAATCTCCAACTGCTGCCGGCCCCCACTCGCATTGAGGAGGCGGAGACTGTCACTCCGGGGCAGCTGGACAAAATTTTGCGGTTCATCCGGCTGCAGAGTGGATATTCCTGGGGGCTGGTGGATGTGGGGGATCGGATAGACGAAATCACTTTGAAACCTCTGGAATTGTCTGAACTCGTCATCCTGGTGGCCTCGCCGTCGATTCCGGCCCTTTCCAATGCCAAGAAGCTTCTGGAATTGTTGAATCTCCTGGGGCTGGAAGGGACCAATTTCGAAGTGGTGCTGAACTGCTGGGACCCAAAGGGCGACCTTTCCCAGGAGGAAATTGATAAATTCCTGGGCCGGAAAGTTATGGCTACGGTGGCCGCCTCCCCTCAGGTGGGGCGCAGCATCAATGAAGGCAAGCTCCTGGCGGAGACCTCGCCCCGCCATCCCGTGTGCCAGGACTTGAGAAAGGTGGCGGCCTTTCTTATGGGAGAAAATCTAAAGGAAACCGGCTTTTTTCTGTGGAGCTGGATGGCAGGGTTGCGGGGGAGAAAATAAGGGTTGGGGGGGAGAAATAAGCCATGAGCCTAATTACCAGGATCCGTGACCGAGGTCAGGGGGACCAGGGTCAGGTTGTGGTCCTGAGCCGGGAAAAGGAGCAACGGGACCTTAAAAAGGAAAGCGCCTTCAATGCGTTGAAGGCCAAGATCCACTTCCGCCTGCTTAATCTTTTGGACCTGGCCCGACTGGCCGAGGCCCCGGATAATGTCCTTCAGGAGGACCTGCGCCGGGGGGTAGATTTTATCCTGGCGGAAGAGAACCTGGTCCTGCCATATCCGGAAAAAGACCGGCTGTGCAAGGATATCCGGGATGAACTCCTAGGTTATGGTCCCCTGGAACCCCTGCTCCGGGATAATTCCGTGGGCGACATCCTGGTCAACGGCTACAACAAAGTGTACGTGGAACGCCAGGGCAAGCTGGAACTCACCTCCGTCTGTTTCAATGACAACAGCCACCTTTTGAAAATCATCGAAAAAATCGCCGCGGGGGTAGGGCGGCGCGTCGATGAGTCCACCCCCATGGTGGACGCTCGGCTGCCGGACGGTTCCCGGGTCAACGCCATTATTCCCCCCCTGGCCCTGGATGGTCCGGCCCTGTCCATCCGCAAATTTTCCAAGGATCCCATTAAAGTCCGGGATTTAATCGCGTTTGAATCCATTACCCCGGAAATTGCCCAGGTCCTGGAGGCTGCGGTCAAGGCCCGCCTGAACATCCTGATTTCCGGGGGCACCGGCACCGGCAAAACCACCTTTCTCAACGTGCTTTCCAGCTTTATTCCCAACGACGAACGGATTATCACCATTGAGGATTCGGCGGAACTCCAACTCCAGCAGGAACACGTGGTGCGGTTGGAGACCCGGCCTCCCAACCTGGAGGGCCTGGGGGAGGTGACTCAGCGGGATCTGGTCAGGAACGCCCTGCGAATGCGGCCGGAGCGCATTATCCTGGGCGAGGTCCGGGGGGGTGAATCCCTGGACATGCTACAGGCCATGAACACCGGGCATGATGGGTCCCTGGCCACCATTCACGCCAACTCCACCCGGGACGCCTTGACGCGGTTGGAGACCATGGTCTCCATGGTCGGATTGAATATTCCCGATAAGGCCATCCGGCACCAGATCTCTTCCGCCATCCATATTGTCCTGCAGTTGGCCCGGCTCAGCGATGGCAGCCGAAAGATGATGAGCCTCCATGAAATCGTGGGCATGGAAGGGGATACCATCACCATGCAGGAGATTTTTTCTTTTGAACTATTGGGGATCACCGAGGACCGCAAAGTGAAAGGCGAGTTCGTGGCCTCGGGCATCCGCCCCCGCTTCATGAAGCGCCTGGAAGCCATGGGGCTCAAGCTCCCCACCCATCTCTTCCGCCAAAACACTTAGGAGGGGGGATGGGGCTCTGGTTCTTCCCGGATACGGCGACCTTAGCCATTTTCTTCTTCTGTTTCGTGCTGACGGTGCTGGGTTGCTGGTATTTCCTGGATCAGGGCCGGCGTTATCAGCAGCGGCTGCGAAAGCGTTTGACAGCGCTCCACGGAGAGGGCCGCCCGGCCTCTAAAGAATCCCTTCTGCAAGACAAAGGCTGGAGCGAAAAATCCATCATCAACCTCTTTAAAAAGTTTCATTTCCTGGAATCCCTACATACTTTGCTGTTGCAGGCCAACTTGCGCTGGCGACTGGAAACATTTCTTGCCCTGATGGCCTGTTTGGGTGCGGGGCTGGGGGGCCTGGGCTTTACCCAATGGGGTTTTCCCGGCGGGGTGGCCGGCGCCGCGTTGGGCCTCTTCCTGCCGTACAAAGCGTTGCAGCTCAAAAAGAAATACCGTCTCCGGAAATTTGAAAAGCAGCTTCCTGACGCCCTGGACTTGATGGCCCGGGGCATGAGGGCCGGACATGCCATCACCACCGGGTTCCAACTGGTGGCGGTGGAGATGGCCAATCCCATCGGCGGGGAATTTTTCAAGACCTTCAAGGAGTACAACCACGGCCTGGACCTCAACCTGGCTTTGAACAATCTCTGCCAGCGGATTCCTTTGCGGGACTTGAGTTTTTTCACCATCGCGGTGATGATTCAACGGGAGACCGGGGGCAACCTCGCAGAAATCCTGGAGAAAATATCATCCCTGATCCGGGAGCGCTTTAAGCTGCGCAACCAGATCAAGGCCCTGACCGCGGAAGGGCGGCTCTCCGGCCTGATCCTGGTATTTCTGCCCCCGGCTACGGCCATAGTCCTGTTTTCCCGGGCGCCCGAACATATCCTGCTCCTGGCGGAAAATCCCCTGGGGCGCACCATGGCTCTCACCGCCCTGTTCCTTCAATTATTGGGAATTTTTGTCATACGCAACATCGTGAACATCAAGATGTAGGGACGCCCTGATGAATCTTGTCCCCATTATTTTCGGCTTGTTGGTCATGGCCTCGGTGATTTCTCTGGTGGGATTTTACGCTCAAACCCGGAGCGCCAGAATCCGCAAGCGGCTTCAGACCCAGAAAAAGGCGGAACAGCTCTTAATTATTACGGAAAAAAAGACCAGTTTTTTGCCGTCCGGGATGGTGAAAAAGCTGGAGGACCTCCTGGGTCTGACCAAAGACAGTCTCAAAATTAAGGAAGTGAGAAAGTCCCTGGCCCAGGCAGGGTTTGACAGCGACCGCGCCGTCACCGGGTTCATGGGAATCAGGCTGGGTTTGTGCCTGGCCCTGCCCATTCTGGCCCTGCCTTATTTGCTGCGTCCTCCTGTCTCCACAGGCTTCTTTCTCCTGGCCGAATACGTTCTGTTCGCCGCGGGTTATTTTGCTCCTCTGTTGGTCCTGAGCCATCTGGGGGAAGTGCGGAAGAGAAAAATCAGAGAAGAGCTGCCCGACGCCCTGGACTTGATGGTGGTGTGCGTGGAAGCCGGACAGGGGTTAAATGCCGCCATCAAACGGGTGGCGGATGAGCTCATGGCCAGCAGTCCCCATTTGCCCGGGGAACTGCTCAAGGTCAACCTGGAGATCAACGCCGGCCAGGACCGGGAGCAGGCCCTGCGCCACCTGGCGGAACGCACCGGGGTGGAGGAAGTGGCCTCTTTGTGCAACATCCTCATCCAGAGTGAACGTTTTGGCACCAGCATTGCTCAAACCCTGAAAGTCCAGTCAGAGGCCCTGCGCACCACCCGGCGGCTGAAACTGGAGGAACAGGCGGCCAAAACCCCGGTAAAGCTGGTCTTTCCCTTGATTCTGTTTATTTTCCCAGCCATCCTGGTGGTGATCCTGGGACCGGCCATTATCCGGGTGAGCAGCAACTTCTTCAAGTAATGAATAACGTTGGAGGCATGAAGGACAAAGAGAATCTTCCCGCAAAGCCGCAAAAGAGCAAAAAAACCTTTAGGGGCGCGGCCTTGGCCGCGCCCCTAATTTATTGCCGTCTTGGCGTGGGGTCGTTATGGAGTTAAAGGAAGCCGTGAAAATTTTCTTGTGAAGGAGCGGTTAGGAGGAACAGCAGGGAGTAAGAATGCTCGGAATAGAGCGGGAGTAGGTCGTTAGCTGGTAACGCCGCCGCCAAGTCTTCGCAACCATGCTAATTCAAAAAAAGGGAAATTTTAAAGATATTAAAATTTAGTAGAGAATTATTAGGGGAAATTTGGGGCAGCAGCCTCTGGGTAAGCGACGCAAAGGGAGGAGCGTCGCTAGGGATGGTGTCCGATTTCAGGCGGCCTGGTGCACTTCGATGACCAGTTGGCGCCCCAGGGCCTGAAGGGCCTTTTCCATTTGGTCCAGGCGGGAGCGGTGATTCAGGTCCAGGAGGCGGCGCACCTGACGCGGGTCACAGTCTAAACGAGCAGCTAGTTCGGTTTGGGAGACCCCCTGGTCCAGCATAGCCTGGTAGATGGCTAATTTGGCAGTGGCCAGAGGGGGGACGGTCACCGTGGGTTGGTCAGGAGCAGGGGATGAGGGTTGAGGGAGGGGGCGGTGTTCGTCCATATAGGCCCCCGCGAGGGCAACCAATAAAGCATCTTCCGCCATGGCCAGGGCTTCGGCGTCATCCCGCCCGCAGGTGAGGGCCTCGGGCACATCGGGGAATTCCACCATAATGGTGCCATTGTCATCGAGGGTTAAGATTACCGGGTACGTCAACATAATTTTACTCTTAAAGAATATTTTTGGAGTCAAGGCCAAGCTGCTGGCAGATTTTTTTAATTAAATGGGAGCCGATATCTGTATCTCCGTGAAAAGGCACAGTGGCGCTTCTTCCTTGAAATTTCACCAAACAATGGCTGCCCTTGCCGCGTTGGGGAATAACAGTGGCCCCGGCGCGTTTCAATTTCTTGAGCAGTTCTTTGGCTTTCATTAATTTTACTATAGGACAAAACTGTCCGCTAATCAAATTTTAATCGGCAGAGACACAGACGAGAAAGAGTGTTACCGGGCAAAGGCCCGAGGGAAAAAATTTTAAGGGCGCGGCCTTGGCCGCGCCCCAAATTTATTACCGTCTTGGCGTGAGATTTTTATGGTGGGGATACCAAAGTCTCCGCCCGGACAAATAGGGCGCAGCCCGTGTCCCGGTAGGCCTGGCGCCAGCCGGGTTCTTCTAGGAGCAGGGGATATATCTTGGCATTGGGATCGATGAGCGCCAGGTCCGGAGGATAATGCTCCAGGAACTGCCGCCATTTTTCCCGTCCGTAAATAAAATCAAAAAATTCCTGGCAGACGGCGTCAGGGTAAACCGTCTCATAACGCCCGTCCAGGGCCACCCGGCACTGGGGGTACAGGCGCCACAAGGCGTATTCCCCCCAATTGAAGTCCACCACCAGGTTTCCCGAGAGCCGGTGTTTCTGGATATAATCCACCGCGCCCACCGGATAGTAGATTTGGCCGGGTTTTTCAGGATACGGCGGGACTCTGAGCTGCAAAGGTTTTTTGTTGAGGAACTCAGCGAAAAAAACGATGCTCCACACCGCTATGGTCAGGGCCGGGACTAGCCAGACCCATCGCGGCCACTCGTCCGCTTTGGGAAAACGGGGTTGAATCACCGCCTCCCAATACGCAGTAAAGAGTTGGGGTAGATAGGCCCCGGCCAACAGCAAAAAGAAAACCTGGTGGCGGATGTGTGACACCGCCAGGTAGAGAGTGACCCCCAACGCCAGGATGGGCGTTAATTCCCGCCATCTGGCCCACACCGCCGACAGGATGACAAATGCGGCAATCACCGTCAGGTAGAGAACTTCGGGCAAGGAGACAATTCCCCGCTTGTACGCGGTTATCATAGAAGCCCATTCGGTAATCTCCGGCCGGGGCATGGTAACGGCCCGGATAACATAGGTCCAGTACTCCAGACCGTAAGGGTTGATTAAAGTGGCCAGCGTGGCAGCCCCCAAGGCCAGGAAAAACGGGAGAAAGCGCCGGCGGGAAAGGGCTTCCCCCACGCCATAAATCCCGATAAGGCCCAGTCCGGCGGGGAAACCGCCGTGCAGGTTGCACCATAAAACCTGGATGGGGGCCAGAGCCCACAAGCCCCGGTAGCGGCCCTTAAGCCGGGCTTGCTCCAGGAGATAGACGTACAGCGCAAAAAAGAAATAGGTAAACACCTGGGCCCGCACCGGACTATATCCGATGCGGGTGAAAAACTGGATCATCCACAGCACCACCGCGGCGCTCAACGGATGGGCACCCCGGCTGAGGGCGGTGAAAAAGATGAGAGCTGCAGTGGCCACGCCCAGGATGTATTTCAGGAGTTGCAGCCCGGCTGGCCCCACGGCCTGGTAGATGGGATAAAAAATCACCCCGGTGAGCCATTCGTGATAAACCCAGGGGTCCAGGGTGGGCACATAGGCAAACACGTCCCGGTAAGGAAACTGTTTTCCCTCCCAAAACAGGCGGCCAAAGGCCATGTAGCCCCAGAGGTCGAGGTCGGCCACGGTGAGGCCCAGGTTATTCAGGACGGCCGCCAGCATTAAGACGATTATGCCGGCTTGCCAGCGAAAGTTGTTATCTGGTAATTTTGCCCATATCCGGTGGCGCCTGGCGGGAACCTGACTTTCCTGGGGCTGGACCAAGAAAAAACCTCCTGGAGAGAAAGGATAATTTGAAATTTTAGCAGAGCCTTCGGGGAGTGGAGAAGGTATTGCCTTGCTCGAGCCCTTCTCCTCAAAGCTCTTATAATGCAACATTCTTTGGTAAAATTATACTATTATTTCGGTATCCGGCGGAAGGTTTGGTGGAAATTAGGGCGGGCGGTTTGGGCGCCACCCGCGTAAGGTTGACACCCTGGGACAATAACCCTATAATTTTCCTAATTTTTATTTAAATGGTGGATTTCTCATGGGGTTTCTAAGCATTAACATCCGGGCCTTGCGCCTGCCATTCCTCACCGGGTCGCTCTTCCCCGTGGCAGTGGCCACGGCCCTGGCCTATTGGACCCAGGGGTCCTGGCGTCCCGGCCTTTTTCTCCTCACCGTGTTAGGGGTGGGAGCTTTGCACCTGGGGGCCAACCTGCTCAATGACTATTACGACTCCTTTGGCAGCGACCCTCTCAATATCCACTTCACTCCCTTCAGCGGTGGCAGCCGGGTCATTCAAAACCAGGAAATGGGCGCCGCCGCGGTGCGCAACCTGGCCTACTTCTTCCTGGGGCTGGGGGTGGCCTGCGGCCTGGCCCTCATCTACCTGGGACGCCCCGGGGTAGCCTTCCTGGGATTGGTGGGTCTGGCCGCCGGGTATCTTTATTCCGCCGCGCCCATGCAGCTCATGAGCGCCGGATGGGGGGAATTCACCATTTTTATGGCTTTCGGCCCTCCCCTCCATTGGGGGGCCTATTATGTCCAGACCGGCAGCCTCAGCCCTATGGGTCTGGCCGTGGGCCTGCCTCTGGGTTTTCTCATCACCGCCATCCTCTGGATCAACGAATTTCCCGACCTGGAGGCGGACGCGGCCGCGGCCAAGCGCCAACTAGTGGTGCGCCTGGGCCTGGCCCGGGCCCGGCAGGTATTTGCCGCCTTAATGCTGGCGCCCTTTGCCAGCCTTTTTCTCCTGATGGAAGTCTTCCGGCTCCCGGACCTCATCCTGGCGGGGCTGGCGGCCCTCCCCCTGGCCCTGAAGGCCATCAGCATCTCCTGGCGCGCCACGCCCACGGAACCGGAATTCATCCCGGCCCAAGCGCTGACCATCCAGACCCACGCGGTCATGGGCCTGACCCTCACTTTGGCCTTGCTGTATGCGGCCTGGTGGCGTTGAGGAGAGATGGTTTTCGGTTTTCGATTCTAAACTCGGTGAGGAAGAAATGAAAAACCTCTATGTCAAGAAAATGCCGGAATCTATCCGGTTCCGGGTCGTTCTTTGCATCCTGCTCCTAGGGCTCATCTATGGTTGTCAGGCCCAAGAACCTCCTTTGAGCCCGGCCGCGGCCGCCTTCAAACAGGAGATCAAAGAATGCATCGACAGGCTGGTCAAGCCTCTCATGGAACCGGTATTAAAAAGAGATACTGCGGGCATCAATGAAACCCTGAAGAAAGTTGAGCCGGAGGCCATCAAGCTCTGCCGGATGTGTCCTTTCCGGATAGGCGTCGTGGATCAGAACGGGGACACTCTGGCGGTTTACCCACCGCAAAAGAACGCCCACCTAGATTTTCATAATTATGAGGTGGTGCAGCAGGCCCTCAAGAGCCGGAAAATCTCACATCAGCGGCTGTTTCTGCAGGACGGGTCCAGCCTCTATGTCATCTGTGTGCCTCTCATCCGGGAAGAACCGATGGGCATACTGGCCATAGCCTTGAGCGCCGCCGACGCTCAGAACCGCTGGGGCCTGACTGAAAAAGAGTTTGTGGCCCTGGACTTTAACCGATAATATCCATATCCAGGACCATTGATTTCTGAGGTCCGGCGCCTTCATGACCATGGCGATCCGGTCTGCTTTAGGCGGAGATGAAGAGAAGAGCTGCCCCTCCCCTCCACTATTCCTTGAAGCTTGCTGGCGAGAAAGGTCAGGAAGTCATTTTCTCCCTTTCGGGCCGGATAGCCCTGGAGAATCTGAGGTCCTTGAACTCCGAGGTTATGGCGCGCCTTAAGGAGATGGCCCCGGCCAGGCTCATCGTGGACCTGTCCCAAGTGGATTATCTGGACAGCGCCGGCGCCCTGGCGCTCTTAAAACTGAAGCAGGAGGCGCTATCCCGGTCCATGGGTTTTCAATTCGCCCATCTCCCGGAAATGGCCCGGGGGATCATGGAATTGCTGGACCGGAAAGACCTCGCGGCGCCCCCTCTCATCGCCGGCCGGGATGAAGCCGGCCTCCTGGAGCAGTTGGGGGCGGCCGGCCGCCGGTTCGCCGAAGACCTGTTGCAGGTGACGACGTTTCTGGGAGAACTCCTGAGAGCCCTGGCTTACGCCTTTCTGCATCCCCGGTCCGTCCGCTGGGATGATGTGGCCTTCTATATGAAACGCGCCGGCGTGGATGGGCTGCCCATTGTGGGCCTCATCAGCTTCCTTTTGGGTCTCATCCTGGCCTTCATGTCCTCCCTGCAGCTCAAGCAATTCGGGGCCAACGTTTACGTGGCCCCCCTCCTGGCCATCGCGGTGGTCAAGGAGCTGGGACCCATAATGACCGCCATCCTGGTGGCCGGGCGCTCGGGGTCGGCCTTTGCCGCGGAAATCGGCACCATGAAGGTCAACGAGGAAGTGGACGCCCTCATCACCATGGGGTTTGACCCCATCCGCTTCCTGGCCCTTCCCAAAGTCCTGGCGGCCATGGTGGTGGTGCCCATCCTCACCCTATACGCCGACATCTTCGGCATCGCCGGCGGCCTGGTGGTGGGGGTCGTGGGGCTGGATTTGACGGCCTACACCTACTTGAAGGATACCCAGGCGAGCCTGACCCTCATGGATATCATCCCCAGCCTCATCAAAGCGGCGGTCTTTGCCGTGCTCATCGCCGGCATCGGCTGCCAGCGAGGCTTTCAGGTGCGAGGGGGAGCCGAAGCGGTGGGGTCCGCCACCACCTCCGCGGTGGTCGCGGCCCTGTTTCTCATCATCGTCACGGACTCGGCCTTTGCCCTGGCTTTTCACTATTTGGGCATCTGATGCAGTTTTCTGTTTTCTGTTTTCTGTTTTCGGTAAAAAGGAACGGAATGTCTCAAAATAAGGTATTAGGACGTTAAGGGTGTGCCGTTATGATCAAAGACTTCAAAGTATATTTTGAGCAAATTAAAAAGCTCGATGTCCAAGAGTCCACCGAGCACACCTTGCGCCCGGCGTTGGACACTCTTCTGAACGCGCTGGCAGGAAAGAAAGTCAAAGTCATTCACGAACCAACGCGCGATAAGACCGGAAAAGGCGCCCCGGATTTCAAATTCAAGACCCACGACGAGCGCATCCTCGGCTATCTGGAAAACAAGCAGATCGGGGAAAACCTGGACCAGGTTCTCAAGTCCGAGCAAATCGCCAAATACAACCGATTGTCCGGCAACCTGATCCTGACCAACTACCTGGAATGGATTTGGTTGAAGGATGGTGTCATCCTCAAGCGCGAAACCCTGGGCTATCTCAGCGATGTCGGCAATCCCAAGGCCCGCCTTGACTCAGATAAGGCGAGATGGGTTGAGGCGTTAATCGCCGCGTTTTTATCCACTCCGCCCAAAGGCATCGGCCGGGCCAAGGATTTGGCGTTGGCCCTGGCGCTCCGCTGCCATGATTTGCGGGAATTTCTCACGGAAGAATTGCTCCGGCAAGAGCGGGAGCATCAGCAAGGCAAACTCTTCGGCCTGTTCGGAGTTTTCAAGAAAGACGTTTTTCACCAGCTGGACATCCCGGGCTTTGCCGACGCTTTTGCCCAAATGCTCGGCTATGGCCTGTTTTTGGCGCGCCTGAACAGCGGCAACGGCGCGCCCATCAGCCTTAACAATGCCAGGCAGTTCATTCCCACGAATTTTGAACTCATCCGCGAGCTGGTGGATTTTCTGGACGAATTGGACCAGGAGGAATACCGGCAAATCAAGTGGCTGATTGAAGAAATCCTGAGCATTATGAATACGCTGGACCTGGCCGCGCTCCAGGAGGATTTGGCCTTCAGCAAACGCCAGGGCCGACTGTTTTTGCAGACCGAGGAAGAACGGCTGTTGTTTGCCAAAGACCCCTATGTTTATTTCTACGAAGGGTTTTTGAAGGCTTACGACAAAGACATGCGCAAAAGCCGCGGGGTTTACTACACCCCGCCGCCGGTGGTCAATTTTATCGTGCGTTCGGTCAACGACATCCTAAAGAGCACGTTTGGCATCAAAGATGGTTTTGCCGATCGCAAGCGCGTCACCGTGTTGGACTTCGCCACCGGCACCGGCACCTTCCTCCTGGAGGTGTTGCAGCAAATTTTGGAGGTCGCGCCCGAGGGCTTGCGGGATCAACTGATTTCCGAGCATGCCCTGAAAAATTTGTACGGCTTTGAATATCTGATTGCCCCCTACACCATTGCCCATCTGAAGCTGTCCCAGTATCTGCATGATAAAGGCTTCCGGATGAAGCCCAAGGAGCGGCTGCAAATTTATCTTACCAACACCCTGGAGCCCATTGAACCGCAGCAGAACTGGCTGTTGCCGGCGTTGTCCAAAGAGGTGGAACTGGCCCAAAACGTCAAGAATAAGCCGATTCTGGTAATTACGGGCAATCCGCCCTATAAAGGCCACTCGCTGAACCCAAGTTACCGTGAGACCATATTTCCATTAAACAACGGGAAATTCCAAAAAAAGAGAATTTCCACCTTTATCGGCGGGCTGATTGAATCTTACAAGCGGGTTGACGGCCGTCCCTTGGGCGAGAAAAATCCCAAGTGGCTCCAGGATGATTACGTCAAATTCATCCGTTTTGCCCAATGGAAAATGGATCAGGTGGAGGAAGGCGTGGTGGGCGTCATCACCAACCATTCCTTTCTGGACAACCCCACTTTCCGGGGCATGCGCCAAAGCCTGATGCAGACTTTCAACCAGATTTATGTCATGGACCTGCACGGCAACGCCAAGAAAAAGGAAAAAACCCCGGACGGCGGCAAGGATGAAAACGTCTTCGACATTGAGCAGGGCGTGTGTATTTCTATTATGGTTCGAAAACCGGGGTTGGAGCGGAAAATTTGTCATGCCGATTTGTGGGGCAAACGCCAGGAAAAATATCGCGCCTGCCTGGAGCTGGTTTTCGATCAAACTCCCTGGCTTGAAGTGCAGCCCCAAAGCCCTTTTTATCTGTTTATTCCCCAGGATGAATCTCTGCGCGCCGAATACGAGAATTGGTGGAAAATAATAGATATTATGCCCGAATACTCTCTCGGCAGTTTAACAAAGAGAGATAGATTGGCCATAGGATTTTCAAAAAATGAATTAAAGGAAAAAATCAGATCATTCATCGACCAATCAAAAAGTGATCATCAGGTTGCACAAGATTTTGAATTGGAATTTATAGACAAGGATATGTGGGACTTGAAATCTGCGCGAACGGCGTTAGCTTTAAAAGACTCATTGATCGAATATTTCAAAGAGGAAAATTTTCGACCTTTTGAAAAACGATGGATATTTTATCACGAAAAGATAGTAGCGCGCTTGAATCAGAGGATATTTAGACATTTTGAAAAAATGGATAATACAGGATTGGTTACGGTTAGACAGTTAGCTTCATTACCTTTTAACCATGTTTTCATCACCTCAATCTTATGTGATCAACATTTTATATCTACCAGGACTAAGGAAGGTGGCGTGGTTTTCCCCCTTTACCTCTACAACAACCCCAGAAACAATAATCCGAACAAAAACCGGAACAACCATCTTTTCGTCAAGGAACCTCAGGCTCAGTACAACGGGCGGAGAGAAAACTTCGCTCCCAAGTTTCGCGCCTTCATGGACCTGAAATACGACCATCATTACGAGCCGGAAGAAATTCTCGGCTATATCTATGCCGTGCTGCACAGCCCGACTTATCGCCGTAAATATGCCGAGTTTCTGAAAACCGACTTTCCCCGGATTCCCTTTGTGGATGAGCGTCAGCTATTTGAAAAACTTTCCAAGCTGGGCTGGCAACTGGTGCAGGCGCATTTGCTGAAAGATATCCCGGCCACCCTGAAGGTGGACATCACCAAAGGCCCCGATACGGTGGGTAAACCGGTTTATGCCGCCCCGCAACAAAGACTTTATTTCAATGCCGAGCAGTATTTCGCGCCGGTGCCCGAAGACGTCTGGAACTTTCACATCGGCGGCTATCAGGTGCTGGACAAATACCTGAAATCGCGCCGGGGCCGCGAACTTACCCTGGATGAAAAAGAAAACATCATCGCCGTGGTCAAGGTATTGCGCTTCACCATCGACCGAATGCATGAAATCGATGAAGTTTGGAGACCATAACTAATGTCGTATCGCCAAAATAATTCGCAAAATAGAGACAAATGAAAACTCCCCCGCCCCACGGGGGGAGGGGGTTGGGGGGAGGGGGGCGACTTGAGCAAATAGCGGAAATGAGAAAAATATGCCACCCCCACCTTAACCCTCCCCCCTCAAGGGGGAGGGAATTTATGGCTTTTATTTATGTAAGTAATGCTTGAGCAATACTAGGACGCATCAATGGCAAGTTCTCTTCAGGCTCCCATCATTCTAGTGGATGGCCTCACGGCCCGCTTTGGGGACGATACCATTTTCGAGGGGGTGAGTTTCCAGGTGAACCCGGGAGAGATCCTGGTGATCCTGGGCGGCAGCGGCTGCGGCAAGTCCACCCTGCTGAAACACTTGATCGGGCTTTATCAACCCGCGGCCGGCAAGGTGATCCTGAGCGGTATCGATATGCGCACCGATGATGGGCGGGAATTGCGGCAGGTAAAAATGGGGATGGGAGTGCTCTTCCAATCCGGGGCCCTCTTCGGCTCCATGACTCTGGCCGAAAACGTGGCCCTGCCCCTCCAGGAATACACCGATCTTTCCCAGCGGGAAATCGATCTCATCGTCAGGATGAAGCTGGCCCTGGTGAACCTGGCCGGCTATGAGAATCATCTGCCCGAGGAGATCTCCGGCGGCATGAAGAAAAGGGCGGGGCTGGCCCGGGCCATGGCCCTGGACCCCCGCGTGCTCTTCTTCGACGAACCTTCCGCCGGCCTGGACCCCATATCCGCGGCGGAACTGGACATCTTGATTAAAAGCATCAATACCGGATTGGGGACCACCATGGTGGTGGTTACCCATGAACTGGAGTCGATTTTCAGTATCGCCCACCGGGTGATTATGCTGGATAAGAGCGCCCGGGGCATCATCGCCCAGGGGGACCCCCGGGAACTTAAGGACCACTCACCGGACCCCCGGGTGGCTGACTTCTTCAATAGAAGGCCCGGCACGGGGCGTCAGCCCCAGGGGAACTGAGATGGCCAAAAAAACCGCCAACTTTATGCTGGGCCTCTTTGTGATCCTGGGTTTTTTCCTGGGAGTGGCCGCCATCATCTGGGTGGGCGCCACCAGCTTCTTTCAGAAGGGCCAAACCTATATCACCTATTTTGATGAGTCGGTGCAGGGCCTGCAAGGGGATTCCAACGTCAAGTACCGGGGAGTGGATGTGGGCCGGGTGGAAAAGATCAGGGTGGCCCCCGATAATAGACTCATCGGCGTAGTAATCAAAGTGAATTTGAGGGACGACCTGGCCGGCAAGACCGTGGCCCAATTGAAGGCTGCGGGGATCACCGGCATTATGTTCATCGAACTGGACCGCCGGAAACCCGACGAACCGGACCTTTCCCCCAAGTTAACCTTCCCCTCGGAATATCCCGTAATCCCGTCCCGCCCCTCCGAGATCCAGAGAATACTTTCCAAGATCGACGGCGTGGTGGCCAAACTTGAGCAGATTGACACCCGGGGGATCTCCGACCAGCTTAAAGCCACCGGTAAGGCTGTAGAAGATTTGTTTAAAGGCAAAGAAATGGAAAAAATTCTGGTGAAACTAGGGGCGACCGCGGCTAATCTGGACGATCTTACCAAACGGGTGGATAAGATCATCGCCAGCGGGAAGGCGGAAGATGTCCTGGTGGAATCCCGGGAAACTTTAAAGGTTCTTCGGACCCTAGTGGCCAATGTCAAGGAGGAGATTCAGGCCATGAAACTTTCGGAAATCGGCCGGGAGGCCGAGTCTGCCACCGCCAACCTGCGCCGGGCTTCGGAGGCCCTGGATAAATTCTTGGAAAGAATATCCGACCGTCCTCCCGATCTTCTCTTCGGCAAGCCGCCCCCAAAAAGGTGGAATGAATAATACCGTTTTAAGTTTTAAGTTTTTAGTTTTCGGTTAAATGTTCTTGATTATCAATAAGTTACATGACGAGTTTGTAGTATTTGACAGTGAAAACAGAATAAACTGTACGGTGAAGAGATGAAAAAGCCGCGATTCATCAAGAGGCGAGGGTTATTCCGGCTTCTGACCGGTCTCCCCGCAAATTCCTATGCTGTTTTCTTACTGCTCTTTCTTCTTGCCGGTTGCGGCCACCCGCCCACCCTGGTGCACCGATACATCCTGGAATATCCGTCTCCGGTGATTCCCGCTTCCCCACAGTTCGGGGAGGTGATCAAGGTGGAGCTGTTTTCCGTGGCCCAGGCATTTAACAGTCCGGCCATGGTCTATCAGCCGAACCCCTTCAAAAGTGACACCTATCATTACCACCGCTGGCGCGTCAACCCGGGAAACATGGTTACCGACTACCTGCTCCGGGACCTGAGAAATTCCGGCCTGTTTAAAGCAGCGCTCCCCGCCGGCAGCGCCGGTAAAAGCAGATTTCTCCTGGAGGGGGGCGTAGAGGAGATTCAGGAAATTGATGAGCCGGATGGCTGGAAAGCAGCTCTGGCCTTGAATATCACCCTTCTGGACTTGAGCCGCCCAGAGTTGACCGAGAGGGTGGTGTTCCAAAAGAATTATCGAGCCTTGGAGCCGCTGACGGAGAAGACGCCGCAGGGCTTGGTTCAGGGGATGAGCCGGGCCATGCAACAATTATCCGCGCAGATAATTACGGATATCTACCAGGCTGCTGCCAAGGGATCAAAATAGTAATCGGATGAATAGCTGTCCTGAAAAGTTGTTGTTGGGGGAGGGGGCAAGGGGCGGGATGACAAACAACCATTTTTGCAAGAGCCTCCCCTAAAAACTCAATTCGATTATTGCCTTAGCTCCGGATTTGGAAATCAGCCCTCAGTGCATATCCCTAACAAACAGGGTAGGCCGAGGACCACAGAAAAACCCCCTCCCTTGAGGGGAGGGGGTTTGGGGGAGGGTGGTGAAAATATGCATCCACCACCCTGAATAATTTCGCCACCCCCACCCCAGCCCTCCCCCCTCCAGGGGGAGGGAGAGTTTGTTCACCCTTGAGCATTGATAAATCTAAGTTCTGTTCTTTTCCGGAGCAAAGGCAATATCAAAAAACTCAAAACACGAAACTTTCGGAGATCAAAATGACCACGCCGGTTTTGGTGGATGTGACAAGGGGGGCGCTGGTGGAGTCCCGGCACCGGGGGCTGATTGCCGTGGTGGACGCGCAGGGGAATCTCCAGGGCCATCTGGGGGACGTGGAGATCCAGGTATGCATGCGCTCTTTGGCCAAGCCCTTTCAGGCGCTGCCGGTGATCACCTCCGGCGCGGCTCAGGCCTTTGAGTTGGGGCCGGAGGTGCTGGCCTTGTTTTCCGGTTCCTTGAGCGGCCAGGATTTTCAAACGGAGCTGGTGACCCAGGTGCTGGCCCGCCTGGGGCTTACGGTGGAGGCATTGCAGTGCGGCAGCCATCCCCCCTTGCACCGGGGCACGGCCCAATCCTTGAACAAAGGGGGCCTCAAGCCTACGGCGCTTCACCACACCTGCGCCGGCAAGCACGCCTGTATGCTGGTCTTGTGCGTCCACCACGGCTGGCCGTTGGAGAATTATCTGAACATGGACCACCCGGTGCAGCAATTGATTTTGGGCACCGTGGCCCGGATGGTGGGGGTGCCGCCGGATAGGATATCGGTGGCCATTGACGGCTGCGGCGCGCCGGTTTTTTATGTGCCTTTGAAAAATATCGCCCTGGGATACGCCCGCCTGGCCGCGGCCGAAAAGGGCTCCCCTGCGGGGAAATTGATGGAGGCCATTTTCTCCCATCCCCGCCACATCGCGGGCGACGGCCGCCTGGACACGGAGGTGATGCTGGCCCTGCCGGGCCGGGTCTTTGCCAAGTCCGGGGCTGAAGGGGGATATGCCATGGCCCTGGCGGACCGGGGCCTGGGGGTGGCCCTGAAGATAGAGGACGGCCAGGCCCGGGCCATGAACCCCGCCGTGGTCGCCGTCCTGGAGCAATTGGGATACCTGACCGCCGAGGCCCAAGAAGCCCTGAAGTCCTATTTCAGCCCCCCCATCCTGAACCACCGAAAAGAGGAAGTGGGCCGCATCCAGCCGGTGTTTAAACTGACCTGATTAATTTTTATCTCTCGCCAAGACGCAAAGCGCAAAGAAAAAAAATTTGGGGCGCAGCGAATGCCGCGCCCCATAAGTTTTATTTCTCTCTGCGTTTTTTGCGTCTTGGCGTGAAGTCTGGTAGGGGCGAACCTTGTGTTCGCCCTGGGGCGAATACGAGATTCGCCCCTATGCGTCTGGGCGAGAGGAAATATTACAGGTAGGAATGCAGCCCCGTTAAGAGAAAGCTCACCCCGAAGTAGGTAAACATCACCGCGGCAAACCCCAGCACCGCCAGCCAGGCGATGCGCCGACCCTGCCAGCCCTTGACCAACCGGGCATGGAGCAGGGTGGCATAGACGAACCAGGTGATGAGGGACCAGGTCTCCTTGGGGTCCCAACTCCAATAGCGGCCCCAGGCGGATTCGGCCCACACCGCGCCCGTGAGAATTCCCAGAGTCAGGAACAAAAACCCGATAATGGTTGACTGGTAGATGAGATGATCCAAGTTGGCGGCCGGGGGCAGCGACGGCGTGGGCCGCCGGGATTGTTTGAGATACAAGAGCGCGGTGCCGAAACCCACGGTGAACGCGGCGTAGCCCAGGAAGCAGGTGACCACGTGGATGAGCAGCCAGTTGCTCTTTAGGGCCGGCATCAGGGGTTTGATGCGGCTGTCAACCCCCCCCAAAGAGGCGTACGCCAGGATGATGCAGGCCAGAAGAGCCACTACGGTCCCCAGGTAGCCCTGCATATAGCGGCGAAAAGTCACCAAGGCCAGGAAGGGCACACACCAGGCGAAGAAGACCAGGGACTCGTAAAAGTTGGACAGGGGCGCCTGGAGAACGATCAACTGCAACATTCCGGCAAAACCGGCTACGGGAGTGTGACCCAGGGCCATATGGTAGGATTCCCACCAGCGGGCCAAAAGCGCAAAGCTGTGCACTCCCAGTCCGGTCCAAAAGAGCCATTTCGCTCCCCGGGTGAGACGGGGCGAATCCCACAATCCCCCGGCCAGATATAAGAAGCCCACCGCCAGGTAGGCCAACATCACCCAACCGAGAAGCAGGCCGGTCATTGTTCCGTTCCTTTCTTCAAAAGTTCCAGAATCCGGTTTTGCCGGGCCAGGAAGATATCCCGGGATCGGGGGCTGGCCCCCAATAGGCGTCCTTTCCAGCCCCGGGGAGTTGGCTCCAGAATAACCGCCCAGCGCTGGGGGGGGCGGAAAAAGGCCAGGAAGAATCCCGGCAGCAACAGGATAAAACCGGCATAAACCCACCAGACCCCGGGGTCGTACTTTACCTGGAAGACGGAATACCACTTGAAGGGAAGGGAGGCCGCCGATATTTGATAAGGACCGATTCTCTCCGTCATTTGGGGATGATCTTTGAGCACCCACAAAACCTGGGGATGACCGGCGCCGCTCCGGATGGCCAGCTGTACCGCCGGGCCGTACCCTTCCAGGTCTCCCTGGACTTGCATGGCCATGACCTGGGCCTGGCCGCCGGGGAGGTCCACCATCTTCCGGAGGGGCACTTCCACGGTTTGGGTAATCTCATCCTTCTTTATCTGAAGCACCACCGGCCCCGCGGGCTGGGCGCCGTAGCTGGACTGATACAGGGTGTAATCCCCGAAGGTCACCGGGTCATTGACTCGGCAAACCGCCTGGCCCACTTCCTTGCCGTCCCGCAAGAAGGTAAGGTCGGAGCGGAACTCCTTGGGAGCCTGGCCTTTGCCGTAGAAGCTCACCTGGAACTTGTCCAGGCGCACCTGAAAACCCAGAGGCTGCTCCTCCCGGGAGGCAAGAACAAAGGCGTCGGTTTCCTGGCCTTCTCCCAGAGGAAGGCGGCCTTCCACGCCCCAGAATTTGCCGATAAGCCCCCCGGCCAGAATCAGCAGCAGGGAGAGGTGCACCAAATAAGGCCCCAGAGGGCGGAAGCGGCCTTGTTCCCAGAAATAGAGGTCTTTATCCTGGAAGGTCTCCCGCCGGCTGCGTCCCAGTTCCTGTTTCAGCACGGCTTCCACCGCGGGGTGAGGGTCGGTCCCCGCCGGCCAGTAATTATGGCCCCGCTCCGGTAAAGCCGCGGCCGCCTCCGGAGTGAGCCGACGCAAGGACCGGCGGAGGGCCTGGGGCAGCCCGTTGACCAGGCAGGCGGAAATGTTCAGGGCCAGCAAGGTGATAGGTATCAGGAACAGGGGACTGTAATACATGCTGGTAAGGCCGCTGCGGTACAGGAACATCCCCAGACCTTCGCCATAGTGCCGGATATAATGGCCCAAGGCCTGGTCCTGGGGAATCACCGTTCCGACAATGGCCAGCGCCGCCAGGATCAAAAGCAGAAAGACGGTAAAGCGGATGGAGGTCAAGGTCCCCCACAGCCAGGATTTGGCGGGAGGAGCGGGCAGGGGGGCCGCGGGCCGTAGCCCCGGTTTGGGCTTCTTGGGCGCCAGCTTCGAGGTTTTATTCCCCCGGGCAGCCGGTTTCACATCCTCCAGGTCGGTCTTGGGCGTAGTTTTTTGGACTTTTCCTTTGGCCATGTAAATGAAATTTGCCCTTTAACTTTATATATGGTGCGCCCTTGGCACCTTAGCGTTTTAATGTAACCATGTTTATTCGGTAAGTCACCCCCTGGGCTAAAAAGTTTTGGGGGTATGGGGCCGGGGGACGGTTTAAGCAGTCAGCCGCCGGCAGCCAGTCGAAGGCCGCTGACGGCCGGAGGCTAAAAAAAAGCCCGGGCGCGGGTGTCGTGCCCGGGCATGGGTTGACTGTAATGATCCGGCAGAGAAACCGGGGCCGCCACCCCAAGGTCTGAAAGGCCGGAGGGTGGGGCCGGGTGATGATTGAGAGAGGAAAGACTTAATGGCCGAAAAAACTAGTCTTCTTCCAACTCCTCCTCTTCGCTCAAGTGTTCGGCGTATTCCTCCTCGGTGAGCAGGTCGTCGAATTCGGTGGCGGAGCTCATTTCCACTTTGAGAAGCCAGCCTTCGGACAACGGGTCCTCGTTGATGATTTCCGGGACCTCCATCGCCTCGTAATTGATCTCGATTACCTCCCCGGTGATGGGGGCGGTGAGCTCACGGCGGCCATTTTTGGCCTCAACCACACTGAAACTTTCGTCCTTGATAATTTCTTCGCCTTCTTCGGGCAAGCGAAGGCTGTAAATTTCTCCCAGCTTCTCCTGGAAGAAGTCGGTCAAACCGATGGTCGCCCGGGCATGGTCATCCATCCGGACCCATACGTGGTTCGGGCTGAAACGTATTTCGCCGATGATCCTCACCTCATTTCATGCCAGAATCCATCTCCCCGCATGGGAAGATGCTGCGGAAATATAATAATCAAAATATTTTTTGGCAAGAATTTTTTGCGGAAAATTCCCGGTTCTAATTTTACCTGGTTTTTCAGCCTCTTGCTGTCTCCCTTTCAGTTAACCCGGCTTTTTGACTTGACAAGAACCGGGGGCATTGGTAGTTTACCCAAAATTTCACAATCTCAAAGCACATCAGGCCTAAGGGAGGCTAACCTAAATGAAGAAAGTTGAAAAAATCCTCTTTCCCATTAATTTTGCCGAGAATTTCGAGGCCCTGCTGCCCTGGGTCTCTACCTTCGCCGAGAAGTTTGGAGCCACGGTCTATGTCCTGTTCGTGGCCCAGGACCTGGCGGACTTTTCTTCGTTCCACGTTCCCCACGGCAATATCCAGGCATTTCAGACAGAGGTTTTGAAGGCGGCCCAGGAGAAGATGGGCGCGGTGTCCCAGGAGTATTTCAAGGCCATTCCCAAGGTGGAAACCCTAGTAATGGCCGGGGCGCCGGCGGACAAAATCGTGGAGGTGGCGGACAAAGAAGGGGTGGATTTAATCGTCATGGGAACCCATGGCCGCAAGGGCCTGGAGCATGCCATTTTCGGCAGCGTCTGTGAAAAAGTCATCCGCAAGGCGTCCTGCCCGGTCATCGCCATCAATCCCGCCAAGGCTTAATCACGAAGAGCACGAAGGTCGCACTAAAATCACGAAGAATTTAAATTCGGGAGGTGGCGCCAGCGCCGCCTCCCAAATTTTTCTCTTGGGGATTCTTCGGATGAACTTCGTGTTCTGTGAGGTTTCAACTAAATGGATCCGAGAATAAACGAGGATGGATTCTGATTTTCAAGCTGTCAGCTGACAGCTAAGAGGTTTTAATCGCTAATAAATTTGAGCTTCCGGAGTTCCCGAATCAATTGTTTCCGGGATAAAGGGCCTTCGTGTCGAAAGACTTTTTTCCCCCCGGCATCCAGAAAAACCTGGGTGGGGACAATGGCCACCTGGTACTGGCGGAAAAGCTTGATGTCTTCGTCGATATACAGGATTTTCACTTCGAATTGATTACCCTTCTCACTCTGGAGTCTTAAGAGTACCTGCTCCGTTTCCCGGCATATGGGACAGACCTTGCGGCTGAACTCCAGAATCACCGGCCGGGTGGGTGCGGGACCGGGAGGCGGAGGCGGCTGGCTCCAGACCAAATCAAGCCCGGCCAGCCCCAGGAGGGTCGCCACCAAAATTAATCCCGCCATCCATCCAAGGCAACATTTGCTTTTACTCATTATTTTTCCTCTATTTTTCTTGAATAATCGGTAAATGGCCCGGAGTCAATGGCTTCCTGCATTTTCGTGAATAAATAAGTTGCCTCAGCTCCGGTTGCGGGGTTAGGAGCCGGAAAGCCGCCTCATCCGTTAAGGGTAGGGAGGGAATGCGCTCTATAACCGAATAGTGGGGGGCCTCAAATCGAATTCCTCTCATTTCCTTCCTCTCTTCCCTTTTCACTCCCGCAGCCCCCAGGGTTGACGGGGAAGGGCATTTTTGATAGGAGTGCTAAAAGCAAGGAGCGGCGGCATGAATTTACTGGACCTGGGCATTGTCCTGCTGTTGGCCCTCATCACCCTTCGGGGTTACTACCGCGGCCTCTTCCAGGAGCTGGCGGTGCTGGCCGGGGTGGTGGGAGGCGTGCTGGTGGCGGCCCACACTTACCTGCGGCTGGCGTTATTTCTGCAGCCGTGGCTCAAAGATCCCCTTCACGCCCGCATTGCGGCGTTTGCGGTGGTGCTGGTGGCGGTTTACTGGCTCACCCGGCTGGGAGCCTATCTTTTGCAGCGCCTGTTATATCATCTTTACCTGGACCTGTTCGACCGGCTCCTGGGGGCCTTTTTCGCTCTGGCCAAGGGGGCCCTGATCCTGGGATTCGCCTTGATGTTCCTGGGAGTGGTTTTGCCTAAGGACTCCCGCCTGTTTCGGGAATCCCGCACCGCGCCGCAACTCATGTATATTTCCCGCCAGGCCTTGGAACTGCTGCCCCCGGAATTTAAGGAACGGGTCAACGACTTCTTGAAAGGCTGGAAGAAGGACAAAGGCCAGGCCGGTAGCCCCCGGGGCGGCATGGACTTGCATGAGATGGAGAAGGCATTCAAAGGCCTGGTGGATGAAATAGGCAAGTAAAACAGTTTTCGGTGTTTTCTGTTTTCAGTTAAGAAGATCGGGGCATCAATAATTTTCAGGGCGAAGGGGCCGGCTAGAATGCCAGCCCTGGTTAATAATTTCTCACTAAATTCATCCTTAACACTTCCCACAGGAGTTTTTCCCCATGTCCGACCCGGAATCCGAGGTGGGCGCGGTCATCTCGGAATTTGTGGCCATCGTCAAGCGCCTGCGGGGTCCCGGGGGCTGTCCCTGGGACGGCCAACAGACCCCGGAAACTTTGAAAACCTACGTGTTGGAAGAAGCCTATGAATTGATCGAAGCCCTGGATGGTGGCGACCCTGACAAAATCAAGGAGGAGTTGGGGGACTTGCTGCTGCACCTGGTTTTTTTGAGCGATCTGTTCCAGGAACGGGGTGATTTTGATTTTGCCCAGGTGGTGGCCGGGATCGCCGCCAAGATGATCCGCCGCCACCCCCATGTCTTTGAAGGGGAAAAAGCGGACACTTATGAGGATTTGAAGCGCCTCTGGCAGCAGGCCAAGGTCCGGGAAGGGAAGCCTCCCACCAGCCTGGGCAAGATTTCGCCGGCCCTGCCGGCCCTGGTCCGGGCCCAGCGGCTGGGGGAGGCCGCGGCCCGGCGGGGCTTCGATTGGCCCCACATCCAGGGGGCCTTGCAAAAGGTGGAAGAAGAGTGGCAGGAGTTCCGCCAGGCTCTGGCCGGGCCGCCCGGCGCCGCCCGGGAAGAGGAACTGGGGGACCTCCTGTTTTCCCTGGTGAACGTGGCCCGCTTTCTTAACATTGACTCGGAAGGGGCCTTGCGCCGCACGGTTTACAAGTTCATCAAGCGCTTTCACGTGGTGGAGCGCACCCTGGCCAAGGCCGGCAAGACCCCGGAAACCGCCACCCTGGAAGAGATGGAGGCCGTCTGGCAGTCATGTAAAGACGGGAAGGAGTATTCGACAGGTGATATTTGACAGTGACGGTAAAGATAATGCGGACATTTTTGGGTAAAATGAATTTCCGCCGCCCCGGCTTTAGTTCTGTCCCTACTACTGCCAACTGCCAACTTTGAACCGTGAACTGACTTGCCTTGTCAACCCCCTGCTTTAAATGTTAATATTTTTCAAATCCAGGGGGCGATGGAAAAATGAATTCTGGCCGCGCCACTAAACTGCTGTCCCTCTCCGTCTCAATCCCTATCATTCTAGCCGGTGCGATTATTCTTTCCATCCTGTTTTACAGCTATTGGCAGCGGCTGAACCGCGAGGTGGAAAGGATTTTACGGGAGCAGTTCAACCAGCAGCAGTTGATGCTGGCTAAAAAGATTTCCGACAACGTGGAAGCCTATATTGATTTCCTGGAAAACGCCATGTCGGGGTATGCCGGCTTATTTGCCACTAGCCCCCCGGAGGGACCGGAAATCAGCGTGGCCCTGTCGGAGAGGTTCGGGAGGCACAAACATTTCGGAGTTCTGGAACTTCGCCTTTATGATCCCCAGGGAGTATTGAAGTCCGCCTTAAGCCAGCAAGAGGCGGCGGCCCCGGCCCCGGGCAGTCTCACTCTGCCGTCGCCTTATCTGGAATGGGCCAGGAATCCGGAGAAAAAGGGGCAGCTGTTTTTAACCAAAGATTTTGTTTATCCCAATCACCCCTGGCAAGGCCGGCGGGTGATGCGTTTCATCACCCCCTTATACTGGGGCGGCCCCGAACCTGGACGATTTGCCGGGGCCTTGGAACTCCTCATCAACCCCTTTTTCATCGCCAACATGGTAACGGAGGACGTCAAGTCGGGGAAGACCGGATATGCCTGGATCATTGACCAGGATGGGGTCTTCCTGGCCCATTATGAAAAAGATTTTGTCGGTGAGGATGCCCTCCAGGTGCGCATCACCCGAAATCCCCAGATCGTCTTCCGGGGGTTGAGGGAGCTTCAGGCGCGTTTACTCCAGGGCCAGGAAGGCATCGGGGAGTACGACTCGGGCTGGCACCGGCAGAAATTGGGCCAAATGCCCAAGCTGGCGGCCTATACCCCCATCCGGTTTAATACCGGACTGGTGCTGGGGGTCACTGAAGTGGAGGAGGGCAATCTCTGGGGAGTCTGCGTGGTGGCCCCGGTGGAGGAAGTCTCTGGTACGGTGGCCGAAGTCCTGCACCAGGAATTGTTTTTGGTGGGTTTGTTTTTCGGGGTGATCCTCCTGGCTGGCGGCGGCCTTACCCTGGCGGCCTTATTGTGGAACCGGACTTTAAACCGCGAAATCGATAAAAAGACCCGGGAACTGCTGGAGTCCCAGGCGCGCCTGGTCCATTCCGAGCGTTTCGCCGCGGTGGGGGAAGCCGCGGCCTTTGTCAGCCATGAGATTAAAAACCCCCTCATGGTCATCGGCGGATTGGCCCGGCAGGTGGAACGGTGCCTGGCCGCGGAGCCCGGCGCCCAGGAAAAATTGAATATCATCCAGACGGAAGTGAAGCGTCTGGAAAATTTTTTGGGGGATCTGCGGGACTTCACCCGGCCGGTGCAGCCCCAATTTCAGGAGATCGACTTGAACAAGGTGATCCTGGAGGTGGAAGCTCTGATGAAGGAAGCCGCCCAGGAAAAGGGGGTGAACCTGATCGACCACCTGGCCACCCATGTGCCGGCCGTAGAGGCCGATCCCAATCAGATGAAGCAAGTCCTGGTGAACCTTATCAAAAACGCCATTGAGGCCTCGGAGCCCCATGGCCGCATCTATCTATCTTCAGGCTTTAAAGAGGGGCAGGTGTGGTTTGCCGTCGGGGATATGGGCAAAGGCATGTCCGATGAAGTTCTGGGGAAGATCTTTCATCCCTTCTTCACCACCAAGGCCAGAGGCACCGGCCTGGGGCTGGCGGTAATCCACAAGATCGTCACCGACCACCACGGGTCCATCACGGTGGAGAGCGCTTCCGGCAAAGGCAGCACCTTCACCATTAAACTACCGGTGGCATGATGAACCAGATGGAGCATGCTCAGACGCCGGAAACCTTAAAAGACCGGCGCAAGCGCGGGTGGGAGCGGTTCCTCATGGGCCTCACCCTGGTGTTGGTGGTGGCTATCACCTCCCTGGAAGTTTATCTGGTGCGCCAGGGAGGGCAGCCGGTAACTGACAGTCTCCTGGCCTTCGGACTCCTTAATATCAACACCTTTCTCCTGCTGCTCCTCACTTTTCTCATTTTCCGCAACCTCACCAAGCTATTTTTGGAACGGCGCCGCAAGGTTTTCGGGTCCCGGCTGCGCACCCGCCTGGTGCTCACTTTCATCACCCTGACCTTGCTGCCCGCCATTTTCCTCTTTTTCATGGCCTGGCAGTTGCTCACCGCCCGGGCCGACTTCTCCCTGGACCGCCAGGTGGAAGAGTCTTTGGACCGGGCCTTGGACCTGAGCCGCAATTATTCTCAGGAAATGGAAGACAAGCTCCAGGCGGTGGGACGCCTTCTGGCCCCGGAGTTGCTCCGAAAAGAAAAATTAACCCTGGAAGACAAAGAGATTTTGGAGCCTCAGCTGGACCAGTTTCGAGAGAGCTACCACCTGGCCGGCCTGGAAATCCTGAATCCCGCGGGATATCCCCTGGCCCGGAGCTATGATCCCAAAATCCCTCGATTGCCCCACCTCCCCCTCCCCGAGGCGGATGAAGCCGGGCAAGGGAAGATGCTGCGCCAGTCCACGGACCAGGGTGAGCTGCTGAGCTATGTGCTGCCCGTGAAAGACCGGAATGGGGCGTTAAAAGGCTTCGTAGCGATCCGGGATCTGATTTCCCAGAATCAACTCCTCCAGATGGCCGCGGCCACCCGCAACCTCCAGGATCTGCGGCAACGGCAGCTCCTGTTCAGTCCCGTGAAAGTGAGCCACTACCTGACTCTGATCATCGTTACCCTCATTGCGGTGATGTCCGCGGTGTGGCTGGCTTTTTACATGGCCCGGGAGATCACTACCCCCATCCGCCAGCTGGCGGAAGGCGCCCTGAAAGTGGCCGGGGGCGATTATGACATAAAAATCCATCAGGAGGGCCGGGATGAAATCGCCTTCCTGGTGCAGTCCTTCAACAAAATGACCCACGACCTCCAGCACAGCCAGGCCCAGTTAGCCGCGGCTTACCGGCAGTTGAGTGACAGCCATGCCCTCATCTCCGTCCAAAAGCGGGACATGGAAATTCTCCTAAAGAACGTGGCCGCCGGGGTCATCGCCATCGACCAAGAAGGGCGCATCATCACCATCAATGATTCCGCGGCCCAGCTCCTGGGAGTGCCCCGAAAGGAGGTTCTGGGCCAGGACGCCCGCATCCTGGTGCCGCCGGGAGAATTCGACCGCCTGAACGAGGTGATCCAGGAGGCTCGCCGTTCGCCCCGGGGGACCGTGGAGAAGCCCCTCCACCTCATCTTAGGGGACCGGCCCGTTTACCTCCTGCTTAAGCCCACGGTCCTGAAAGACGAGGAGACCGGCCAGGACCTGGGGATGGTGATAGTTTTCGAAGATTTGACCGAACTGGAACGGGCCCAGCGTCTGGCGGCCTGGCGGGAGGTGGCCCGCAGGATCGCGCATGAAGTGAAGAATCCTCTGACCCCCATCAAGCTGGCGGCCCAACGCCTTAGGCGGCGCTATCTGGAACACTTCGAGGACGATGGCCGGGTCTTTGACGAATGCACCCAGATCATCATCAGCCAGGTGGACGCCCTGAAGAACCTGGTGAATGAGTTTTCCCACTTCGCCCGGCTGCCCCACCTGAGTCTTTCTTCTCAAGATGTGAACGTCCTGGTCCAGGAGGTCCTGCTGCTCTACCGGGAGGCCCAGCCCCGGGTCAACCTGGAGTTTCACCCGGACCCGGACCTGCCACCCTTGCTCATTGACCGGGAGCAGGTAAAAAGGATGCTCCTTAACCTCCTGGACAACGCCCTGGCCTCCATCCCCGGAACCGGCACCATCGCCATTACTTTAAAGGGGGACCCGGACCTGGGGGTGGTGGAACTGGTGGTGGCCGACACCGGAGTGGGGGTGCCGGACCGGGACAAGGTGCGCATCTTTGAGCCGTATTTTTCCACCAAGCGGGGCGGCACCGGCCTGGGCCTGGCCATTGTTAACTCCATCGTGGCGGAGCACCAGGGGCACATCCGGGTGGAGGACAACCACCCCCAGGGGGCCAGCTTTATCATTGAAATTCCCTTGCACCGGGCGGATTATGGCAGCAACCATCTTAGTAGTGGATGACGAACCCCAAATTCTCCAGGTGATCTCCGGCATCCTCCTGGATGAAGGGCTCGAGGTGCTCACCGCGGGGGACGGCGAGACGGCTCTGAAAATGGCCGCGGCCGAAACCCCGGATCTGGTGCTCCTGGACATTGCCCTTCCGGGGATGGACGGCCTGGAAGTCCTTAAAGAGATGAAAAACCGGCACCCCAGCCTGCCGGTGGTCATGGTGTCGGCTTACGGGTCGGTGGAGAACGCGGTGAAGGCCACCCGCCTGGGGGCTTACGATTTCATCGAAAAGCCGCCCCATGCGGACAAGATTTTGCTCACCGTGCGCAACGGCCTGGAAATGGCCCGGCTCTGGGAGGAAAACCGGAGGCTGCGCCAGCAGGCGGCGCCGGTGCGGGATATCGTCGGGGAGAGCGAGGCCATTCAGCGCTTGCGGGAACAACTGCGGCGGGTGGCCCCCACCAACGCCTCGGTGCTCATCACCGGAGAAAACGGCACCGGCAAGGAACTGGTAGCCCGAGCCTTGCATTACTTGAGCCGCCGGGCCCACCAGCCCTTCGTGGAAGTGAACTGCGCCGCCATTCCCGAGGACCTGATCGAGAGCGAGCTTTTCGGCCACGAGAAGGGGGCCTTCACCGGGGCCTCCCAGCAGCGCCGGGGCAAATTCGACCTGGCCCACGAAGGCACGCTCTTCCTGGACGAAATCGGGGACATGAGCCTCAAGACCCAATCCAAGATCCTCCGCATCCTGGAGGAGCAGCGCTTCGAACGGGTGGGGGGGAGCCGGCCCATCCAGGTGGAGGTGCGGGTGGTGGCGGCCACCAACAAGAATCTGGAAGAAGAGATCGCCAAAGGGACCTTCCGGGAAGACCTCTACCACCGCATCAATGTCATTCCCTTGCCCGTGCCGCCCTTGCGGGAACGGAAAGAAGACATCCCCCTCCTGGCCCGGCACTTCCTGCAGGAACTGGCCCGGGGGAGCGACGAGCCGGTGAAGACTATGACCACGGAGGCCCTGGAAGCCCTGACGCAGTTCTCCTGGCCGGGAAACGTGCGGGAGTTGAAAAATTTTATATGGAGGCTGGCAGTTCTCAGTCCGGGAGAGGTCATTGATGTGGAAGACCTGGCCCTGGCCGGGGTTCCGGAGCCGTCCATGTCCCTGGCCGCGGTGGACGATCTAAACTCCCTGATGCAGGAGGGCGACTTCCGCCAGGCCCGGGCAAGGTTCGAAAAAGAATACCTGCGGCGCAAGCTGACCGAATTTAGTGGGAACGTGGCGCAGATGGCGGAGGCGGTGGGGCTGGAGCGGTCGCATTTGTACCGGAAGCTGCGGGATTATGGTTTGCAGGCGGGAAGGGAAGAATAAAAGAATATTAGGAGAGAAAAATGAGCTTTCAGCTTACCGCTATCATTGAACGGGAAGGCGATGGATTTGTGGCTCTATGTCCTGAACTGGATATCGCCAGCCAGGGAGACAGCATCGAGGCGGCCCGGGATAATCTCAGAGAAGCGTTGGAACTTTTCTTTGAATCGGCATCAGTTGAAGAAATCAAGAATCGCCGGCGCGAAGAAATTTATGTTACCAGGATTGAGGTAGCGGTTGGGTAAACTGCCGGAAAAGATGTTTGTCAAATCCTTACCAAATATGGATTCACCAAAGTTCGTCGTCGCGGCAGCCATGTAAGAGCGAGTGGCATATGAAGAAGAAATCCAAAGGCGAAAAGGCTGACGATCTTCGTCCAGAATATGATCTGCGCGAACTGCTCAAGGACGGAGTCCAGGGCAAATACGCCGACCGTTTTCGGGAAGGCACCAACTTGGTTCTCTTGGACCGGGATATAGCCGAGGCGTTTCCTAGTGATGAGGCCGTAAACACGGCCCTGCGCCTGGTGATGCAGTTGAAGAAATTACCCAGGTCCGGGAAGCGGAGTGTACCCAGAGGGTCAGACCCTGCGACGTAGTGATGGGCGAACCAGCGGTTGAAGATGGAAAATGGTGTCTGTCCCCATTTTCAAAACCGCCGCGGTCCAGGGGCGGCACGGAACCGGCACCAAAGCGGCACAAAAGTGGCGGCCTTGAGGATGGCGGGGCCGGCCGGGCAGTTCAAGTCTGCCGCACAGTTAGCCCCTGGCGTCAGGCATGGTTTGGCGGGCACGGAGGCCCGCCCCACCATAGGCAAATACAGGGAAGGAACCTGAGACGCAGGCATAAGTGGAGGCTATACTGTCAGAGCAAAGCAGAAAACCGAAAACCGAAAAACCCTTCTTCACGGCCGCTGGTAATATTTCCTGACGTTATACTGGTAGCTGTCCAGATAATGGAAAAGATCCTTTTGAAGAAGGTCATGGGCGGTGTCGTATCCGTGGATGTATGGGCCTTTGTCGAAGACCACCAGTTTCACCCGGCCGTCGGCCCGGATCTGGTGCAATTCCTTCCACAGGCGGGCTTCGGTGCCTTCGGGGTCCTTGATGGCGGACTTGGCTTTGGCCAGGGTGGGGAGCAGGGGCACGATGTCCCCCCGGTTCACATATACGGTGATGTCCATATTCTTGTCTTTGGCCAGCTGATTCAAACCGTCCAGGTTCCACAGGGTCCGGTCCCCGCCCATGATGTGCCAGTCCTTGACCTTGATGTAATCAGCCCGGATCATGGCTTCGGCCACGGTGGCGCCGTTACTGTGAGCCACCAACTTATCGATTTCCGCGCCCTTCAGAGGGCCGACCTTGCTGATGGTTTCCTTGCTGAGCATGGCCTTTTCCGCTCCGATATGGTCGGCCACCACCCGAGGCAGGTCTTTGGCAAAGTCTTTGGCGGCCCCGGAACCCTGGCCGAAGGCCAGAATGCGCTCATAAGGCTTGCCGGTGACGGGGTTTTGATAATGCTTGGCCATGAGCTTGTCGGCTTCACCCTGGTCATTACCCGTTCCTAGAAACAAGACGGAGTCGGCCTTCTTTACCGGCGGCACCCCGGGAGGCGGCACATAGGTCTTATCCAGATTGCGGGCCAGCTTCTCCATGGCAGTATTACGCTGTTTCAGGTCCGCCACCACCAGGCGGTTCAGGTCTTTGGGGAGCTGCACCGGCGGGGCCACGGGGCCGCCTTTCTCAAAGGCCACCGGACGCTCCGAGGAACCCCAAATAGGAGCGGGACTGGAGGGCGGCATCGCCGGTGGGGTCGAGGTTTTGCCGGCCACCGGGGCGGTTACGGGAGCGGGCATGGGCTTGCCAGTCCCTGGGGCCGCGGAGGAAGGCTTTTGCGTGGGAGGGGATAAAGGGGAGCCACTGCTCTTGGGGACGGTGGCTACTGTCGGCGGACTGTCGGGCCGTCCGGGGCCGGGCTTGGGAGCCTGGGCCTTAAGGGGCGGCGGCAGGGGCCGGGAGGGAGCTTGGGATGCCTGGGGTTTCCCGGGAAGCGCCGTCTTTGGCTCCTGGCCCCGGGCCTGGGGGGGCGCGCCCGACGGAGGGGTCTTTACTTGCTGGGTCTTGAGCTGTTGCGGCGGTTGCTGGGCCTGCTGTTGCTGCCGTTGGAGTTGCTGCTGGAGCGCTTGCTGCTGCCGGCGCTGCTGCTCCAAGGCCCGTTGCATTTCTTGCTGTTGTTGTTTCTGTTGCTGTTGGACCTGGCGAGGTGATCCGGCTTGCTTCTGCCGTTGCCGCTCCAGGGCTTCCTTTAGCTGCTGTTGGGACGTAATCAGGCGCTGCTGCTGGGCTTTTTGCTGCTGAAGCTGCTGGTCCTTGGCCCGCTGCTGTTGTTGTTGAGCTTTTTGCTGTTGAAGCTGTTGGTCTTTGGCGCGCTGCTGCTGTTGAGCTTTTTGCTGCTGAAGCTGCTGATCCTTAGCTTTTTGCTGTTGCTGCTGCTGACGTTGCTGCTGTAACTGCTGTTCCCGGGCCTTCTGCTGTTGAAGCTGTTGCTCCTTGGCCCGCTGCTGTTGTTGTTGAGCTTTTTGCTGTTGAAGCTGTTGGTCTTTGGCGCGCTGCTGCTGTTGAGCTTTTTGCTGTTGAAGCTGTTGGTCTTTGGCGCGCTGCTGCTGTTGAGCTTTTTGCTGCTGAAGCTGCTGATCCTTAGCTTTTTGCTGTTGCTGCTGCTGACGTTGCTGCTGCAACTGCTGTTCCCGGGCCTTCTGCTGTTGAAGCTGTTGCTCCTTAGCCCGCTGCTGTTGCTCTTGTTGGGCCTTTCGCTGCTGCTCGGCCTGCTGCTGGCGCTGGCGCTCCAGGGCCCGCTGCTGCTCCTGTTGGCGCTGCTGTTGCAGCTGCTGCTCTCGGGCCCGCTGTTGCTGGAGTTGTTGTTGACGCTGCTGTTCCAACTGCCGCTGGCGCTGTTGCTCCTGGGCCTGCTGCTGGGCCCGGCGCTGGCGCTCCGCCTGCTCCTGGGCCCTTCTCTGCGCTTCTCGCTGTTGTTGCTCGTATTGCTCCTTGGTCAAAGCCGAGCCTGGCAAGGGAAATGCGCCTATCAGGAGAAAAATTGCCAGGAGGAAAAACAGGAAATTTTTTTTCCAGCTCATCGCGGCCTCCTTGGAGGTGACGGGTCCCTCGGAGATAAAGCGGTTTTGCAAAGCGTAACAAGATAAAACATTACGCGGAATTTATTGTTTAGAGATAATTTTAACCAATTTTTGTTAAGTGGAATAGTGAAATTATTGCTGAGAGGAATAGGTGAAAATGCGGGGAAAAATGTCAAAGGCCAGGGTTCCGAAGCCTGTTGCCACAATTATTCTTTTTCGCACCATCAATCCGCGGAATTTTCCAAAGATTCACCTTGGGGGCGCAAGAAAAGTGCGCCCCTGCATGCTAGCCATTGATAATCCTTTATTCATTTAACCGAAAACGGAAAACCGAAAACCGAAAACTGCCTCACACCGGGGCGCCGACTTCGTCCTGGGTTTGGAAGTAAATCTGCCGGATGTCGTCCAGGCGCTGGCGGAAGCAGAGGCCCAGTTCCATGCAAGCGGTGTAGAAGGACTCCCGGCTGAATTCCAGGGCCATCAGGCGGGCTACGGCCTCCTGGGTGTACTCCTGGCGCAGGTCTTTGATCTTCTGGCGGGCGTCCTCCAGCCCCTGCCAGATGGGAAGGAGAATCAGGTCGGCCTTGGCCTGGAGGCGGGCGATTTCCATCTGCACCGCCTGCAGGGTGCTGGCCGTAGGCTCGTCTCCGGTGGTCTCCTGCACCACCTCCACCCCCAGCCGTTCCAGAAACCGGGTTAAAAATTTACGGGAATCCTCGGTCCAGGGGCCGAGTTTCCAGGCATCCGCGGGGATGCCCACCCGGCGGACCTTCTCGCCCCCGGGCAGCCACTCTCTAACCTGGCGCACCCGGGCGAAAAGCTGGCTTTTCAACTGCTGCAAGTAGCTGCTCTTATCCCACTGGGCCCGCCACATGAGGATGCGGCCGTAAGCCTTGACCTTGGCGTAAAAGAGGTCCCGGGTGAAGAGACGCTTGAGCACCGAGGGCCAGGAGTAGAACTTCTTCATGGCCCGGATGGTTTCGGCCTGGAGTTCGTACGGGGTGAACTGTTTGGGCTGAAAAACCGCGTGGTGGCCGTCGTAATTGCCCCAATCCCGGCAGATGATGCGGTTTTGGGCTTCCAGGTCCTGGTAAAACTTGGTCCCCGGCACCGGCGTCAGAATGAGGTATTGGAGGGAGTCCAGGTCCAATTTCCGGGAAAACTTCACGGTATCCCGGATCACCTGGTAGTGGTCTTCATCGGCGCCGAAGACGAACATGCCGTGGACTTTGATGCCGTGGTGGTGGAAGTTGATAACGCAGTCCCGGATGCCTTCCACGGTCTGGGACTTGTTGTAGGCCTTGAGGGTGGCAGGGTTGATGGACTCCAGGCCCACGAAGACCACGTAGCAGCCGCTGCGGGCCATGAGTTTAAGGAGTTCCGGGTCCCGGGCCGCCTCCACCCGCACCTGGGCGCTCCATTCGATCTTGAGATTTTCCTTGATGATGCGTTTGCACAGTTCCTTGATGCGGTCCCCGTTGGCAGTGAAATTGTCGTCGCAGAAAAAGACATGGCTGGCCTGGAGGGCATTGCGGTGAATCTCCTCCATGACCCGGTCCACGGAGTTGTAGCGGTACTTGCGGCCGAACAACATGATCACCGAGCAAAAGCTGCAATTGAAGGGGCAGCCCCGGGAGGTGGCGATGGATACCCAACGGCGCTTCCTGGCCCCCCATCCATGGATGAGGTGGTAATCGGGGATGGGGAGAGAGTCCAGGTCCTCCACGAAGGGGCGCCAGGGATTTTGTCTGAGCTCGCCGTCCTGAAGGTAGCTTAGATTCTGAATGGCCCCGGGATCACCGCTCTCCTGCAGGTGGCTGATAAGTTCCGGCAGGGCCCCCTCCCCCTCGCCGCAGACGATGTAATCCGCATGTTCCAGGCCTTCACCGGGCAGAAAACTGGAATGGGCCCCGCCCATCACCACCGGAACTCCCCGCTGGCGGTAAAAGTCCGCCAACTTATAAGCCCGGGGGACCGTAGAGGAGATGCTGGAGATGCAAACCAGATCCGGCTGGAAATTTAGGGTGGCATAATCGGGGCAGGAGAGTTCCTCCACCACCACTTTCGCCTCAATACCCTGGCGCTGAAGAATGGTTCCCAGCAGGACTGGCCCCAAGCGGGGGATAACCACCCGGCTGAAGATGTGGGGCCGGGGCGCCCGAGGTTCAATGAACAGGACCTTGTCGATGGAACGCGCCATAATTTATTTCCTCAGAGATTTGCCGGAATAATCCGGTGGAGAGCCTGCCGCGTTCCTTTCCTGCTTGAAAACGGCTCTAAGCTCAAAAAGAAGATACACCTAGCTGGCAGTGTAAAGAGGGGACGGGCAGATGTCAATAAAAACTTTACAATGGGCCGGCGACCTAATAAGTGAGGCAGATCCCGGAAGCAGGCCGGGAATCTGCCTCAGAAATACCAAAGAGATGCGACCGGTAGGGGATAAGTTATACGCAGCCAGTGGGTTTGGCCAATCCGGCCATTTTGCAGGCGCCTTTGCCCGGCCCCGAGGGAAACAGCTCGTAGATCTGCTTCAGTTTGAAACCGGTGACCTTGGAGAGAATCCGGACCATGGGGGCGATGCCGTTCTTCTTATAGTAATCCTGGAGCATATTGATGACCTTCCAGTGGTCATCGGTAAGCTCCGAGATGCCTTCGGAATCTTTGACGTAATCCACCCATTCCTGGCACCACTGGTCTAAGTTGGCCAGGAAGCCGTCTTCGTCAACCTCAAAAACTTTGCCTTTAAATTCTACATTAGGCATGCCGATATATCCTCCTTAAAGATTTTGTGGCCTGAAGGTATTTCATGACATAAGTATGTCATTGTGAAAATTTTGTCAAGCATTAAAAATCGCTAAATCTGACTGATTTATGCGATTTCTGGCATGACATTTTATAGCTGTCCGCGTTAAACTATCAGCCATTTTAAAGAATTTTTCGACGGAAAGCTGACGGCAATAGCCAAATAATCCCCGGGACCTCCCCCTCAAATTCACTTTTGTCACCAGGTGATCTTACCAGAATACGGAAATATTTAAAAGGGTCTTGGCGCGTGAACTTCCGGGTGAAAGGATCGTCGAGCATGCCGAATTGGCTGCGGGAGACGCACTCTAAGGCGCCGAGGGTGGAAAAATCTTCCCCGGATTCATGATGTTGTTGGGGTCGAAAGCCCGCTTGAGGCGCTGCTGCAGGGCGATGGCGTCCCGGGAGAGTTCCATCTCCAAATAAGGGGCCTTGGTGAGGCCCACGCCGTGCTCGCCGGAGAGAGTCCCGGCCAGGTGGCGCACCAGGGAAAAGATATCCTCCACGGCCCGGTGGGCCGCTTCCCGTTCCTGGGGAACTTTCCGATCATACAGGACGCTGACATGGATGTTGCCGTCCCCGGCGTGGCCATAAGAGGCAATGGGCAGGTTACGGCGCCGGGAGACTTCCTGGAGCGCGGCCACCAGCCGGGGAATGGCGCTTAAGGGGACCACCACGTCCTCGCTGATTTTCTGGGGCCTTACCTGGCGAAGAGCCGGGGAAATAACGCTGCGAGCCTTCCACAGGCCTTGGGCCTCCACCGGGGTCCGGGCCTGGATCACCAGCCCGGCCCCCTGTTCCCGGCAGAACCGGGCGATACTTGCGGTCCGCTCCTCCACGTCATGGGGGTGGCCATCTACCGCGATGAGTAGCAGGGCCGCAAGCTCAAGGGGCATTTCAAAGGGCAGCATCTCCCGGACACAGTCCAGGGTGGTGCGGTCCATGAACTCCAGGGCCGTGGGGGCCAGCCCGGCCCGCAAGATCAGACTCACCGCCCGGGCGGCCATTTCCAGGTCCGGGAACCCCACGGCCAGGGTTTGACGGGCCGGGGGCTTGGGGGCCAGGCGCAGGATGATGCGGGTTACCACTCCCAGGGTGCCTTCGGAGCCGATAATCAGCCGGGTGAGGTCGTAGCCCACCACCCCTTTCATGGTGCGGGCGCCGGTGTCGATGATCTCTCCGGTGGGGATGACCAACTGGAGTCCCAGGACATAGTCCCGGGTCACCCCGTACTGCACCGCCACCGGGCCCCCGGCGCACTCCGCCACGTTGCCGCCGATGGTGCAGAAATCGGCGCTGCTGGGGTCCGGAGGATAATAAAGCCCCTGTTCCTCCACCGCGGCCTTAAGGCGGCCGGTGATTACTCCCGGCTCCACCACGGCCACCATGTCTTCGATGCTTATCTCCAGGATACGGTTCAACCGGGTGAGGACCAGGACCACTCCACCGGGGGCCGGCACCGCGCCCCCGGAGCGGCCGGTGCCCGCGCCCCGGGGAGTCACGGGAAAGCCGTAGCGGTTGGCCAGGCGCAGAATCTGGGAGATTTCCGCGGCGGAGCCGGGAAAGACCACGGCCGCCGGCACCTGGGTATGGTCGGTGGCGTCAAAGGCGTAGCACCAGCGCTCTTCCAGGGCGGTGAGGATATTTCCCTCTCCCACCACTGCCTGGAGCTGGCGGATTTGGTAGTCAGCAATCATCCAGATTCATCGCCCTCTTGCCTCTTTTAATTTTGACTTGAAAAGAAATCTTGACCTTTTTGGATCGTTCGAATCAGTCCATTCTAAAACAAATATATTACTCAGGTCACATAATTGTTCTCATTTCGCCAAATCAGTTACTTGAAATTTTAGTACTGAGGACTGGGGACTGAGGACTGTGGATTGAGTCTTCGCCAGTTAGTAGGAATGCCAAAATCACCATTCTCCAAATTTTCAGCATGTTCCTCTCCTTTTTAGCTTATGATATAATGACATTTTTGGGTTTTTTGTATTTAATATTAAGTGATTGTAAAAGCTTGCCGCAGCATCAAGCTTGTGGGGCGAGGTCTGGCGGGCACGGAGGCCCGCCCCACCACTGGTCACTGGTTATGGTCACTGGTCACTGACAACTGTCAAATGACCACTGTCAACTATCAACTATTATAATACTCGCATTTGCCGGGAAACCCAAGCCGGGCCGGGGGTGTCTATAAGAAAATTTCTGACAAGAAAATCAGTAAAAGCCCGACTTTCAGTAGACCCTCATCCTATTTTAATATTAAACACCTGATTCTCGCTCAAGGGGACAGGCTGACAAGATGGAGCTCGGCTCCGGTATCTTCCCAAGCCCCGCATATTTCTTATAAAATAAAGATGCTAATCATCCCCAGGGGGTAGAAAAAGCAGCGGCTTAACTTCCGGTTATTTAATGCCTATCTTCGTATAATTAAAGGGCAAGGATATGATGGAAATTCGCTTTCATGGCCGGGGCGGGCAAGGCGCGGTGACCTCGGTGGAATTGCTGGCCCTGGCGGCCATCAATGAAGGGAAGTTCGCCCAGGGTTTCCCCAGCTTCGGGCCGGAGCGCCGGGGCGCGCCGGTATTGGCCTTTTGCCGGGTGGACGACAAACACATCCGCCTGCGCTGCAAGATCCTCAATCCCGACGTGGTGGTGGTTTTGGACCCCAGCCTGTTGCGCATCCAGAATCCCCCGGCGGACCTAAAGGAAAACGGCATCATCGTGCTCAACACTTACAAAAGCCCCGCCGAGATCCGCCGGGAGTACGGCTATAAGCACACCCTGGTCCTGGTGGACGCCAACAAAATCGCCCGGGAAGTTCTGGGGGTGCCCATCGTCAACACCACCATGCTGGGGGCGCTGCTTAAGGCCACCAACGTGGTGGCGGTGGATTCTTTGGATCATCCCCTGAAGGAGCGCTTTGGCGCCCTGGCGGTGAAGAACTTTAACGCCCTGAAGGTGGCTTTTGAGCACACCATTATTGAGGAGCGGCGGCCGTGAGCAAACCCATGGACCAATATACCTGGCAGGAAATCGAGATCGGCGGCGTCCTGACGGAGCCGGGCAACGCCCGGGAATACAACACCGGCGACTGGCGCTCCCAGCACCCGGTGTGGACCAAGAGCCGCTGCATCAAGTGCGGCGTCTGCTGGACAGTATGCCCCGAAGCCGGCATCTCCGAGGAGCCGGGAGGCTATTTTGACATGAACATGTACTGCAAGGGGTGCGGGATCTGCGCCAAAGAGTGCGTCACGGGCTGCATCGCCATGGTGCCGGAGGAAGAGTAATGGCCCATCGAGTCGGAATGGAAGTCTCCATCGCGGTGTCCCACGCGGTGCAGATGGCTCGGGCCGAGGCCATCGCCGCGTATCCCATCACCCCCCAGACCCACATCGTGGAGCACTTGTCCTCCATGGTGGCCAACGGCGAACTGGAGGCCGAATTCCTCAACGTGGAGTCGGAGCACTCGGCCATGAGCGCCTGCATCGGCATGTCCGCGTCCGGCGCCCGCACCTACACGGCCACCAGTTCCCAGGGGCTGGCCCTGATGTACGAGATTCTGTTCATCGCCTCGGCCATGCGTTTTCCCATCGTCATGACCGTGGCCAACCGGGCGCTCTCCGGCCCTTTGAACATCTGGAACGATCACGGCGACATCATGGCCGCCCGGGACATCGGCTGGATTCAAATCTTCGTGGAAAACGGCCAGGAGTCTTACGACCATACCATCATGGCCTTCAAGATCGCCGAGAACCACAAGGTGCTGCTGCCCACCATCATCAATATGGACGGCTTCATCCTCACCCACGTGGTGGAGGCCCAGGAATTTCTGGAGCAGAAGCAGGTGGATAAGTTCCTCCCCCCCTACCACCCCCGGTTCACCATGGACCCCAAGCGGCCCATGACCATGGGGGCCTTTGCCATGCCGGAGATGTACACTGAAGTAAAATACGCCCACCAGGTGGCCCTGACCAACTCCTATGAGCATATCCTCAAAGTTTGGAAAGAGTACGGCGACCTTTCCGGCCGCTATTACCACCCGGTGGAGCGTTATAAGACTGAGGGAGCCAAGGTGCTCCTGCTCATCATGGGCTCTTTGGGAGAAGTGGCGGAAGTCGCGGTGGACGAACTCCGGGAAGCCGGAGAACCGGTGGGTCTCCTGAAACCCCGCCTCTGGCGGCCCTTCCCCTTTGAGGACCTGCGGGCCGCGGTGAATGGTGCGGAACTGGTCATTGTGTGCGACCGGGCCTTATCCCTGGGGGGCGCGGCCGGGCCGGTCCTGGCGGAAATGCGCAGCGCCCTCTACCCTCTGGCCGAAAAGCCCGCAGTGCTGGGCTACACCGTGGGCCTGGGGGGCCGGGACATTCAACCCTCCACCTTTAAAGACATCATACGCCTGGCCCGAGAGGAACTGGCCCAGGGACCCTCTCAGGAATTTCATATCTTTGGAGTACGCGGCTGATGGAAAAATTCGGATACGCTCAGAGCCAAAAGTTCGATACCTACGCCTCCCGGCTGATGCCCCGGAAGGAGTATTTCACCTCCGGGCACCGGGCCTGCCAGGGCTGCGGCGAGGCCCTGGCGGTGCGGTGGGTGACCAAGGCCATTGGCGAGGACGCGGTCATCGCCCACGCCACCGGCTGCATGGAGATCGTGTCCTCGGGCATGCCCCAGACCGCCTGGATGCACCCCTGGATTCACGTGGCCTTTGAAAATACCGCGGCGGTGGCTAGCGGACTGGAGACAGGCTACCGAATTCTGGTCCGGAAGGGCAAGCTGGATGCAATTCCCAAGGTAGTGGCCATGGCCGGCGATGGGGGCACCACGGATATCGGCCTCCAGGCCCTATCCGGGGCCTTGGAGCGGGGGCACAACTTCACTTATATCTGCTGGGACAACGAAGCCTACATGAACACCGGCATCCAGCGGTCCAGTTCCACGCCCTATGGGGCCATGACCACCACCTCGCCGCCGGGGAAGCTGAGCATCGGCCAAGCCACCCAGAAAAAGAACATGGTGGCCATCGCGGTGGCCCACGGCATTCCCTATGTGGCCACCGCCTGCCCCTCTTATCTCTTTGACCTGTACTTCAAGGTGAGAAAGGCCATTGAGACTCCAGGGCCGGCCTATATCCACATTTTGAGCGTGTGCCCCACGGGCTGGCGCTCGGCCACGGAGCTGAGCGTGCGGCTGGGCCGCCTGGCGGTGGAGACCGGGGTCTTTCCCCTCTACGAAGTGGAGAACGGCAGGTACCGCCTCACGGTGGAACCTCCCAAGCTGCGGCCGGTGAACGATTACCTTAAGCCCCAGGGCCGGTTCCGCCACCTGCGGGACAAGGAGCGGGCCTTCATCCAGCGCTATACCCTGGCCGCTTATCAACTGCTTTTGGACAAATGCGGCGCTCCCTATCCGGAGTTCCCGGTCATATCTGAGACGGAAGAAGAGAGCGAATAATGGACCAGCCACGTATTGACGCGATTTTATCCCGGTATGAGGGGAGCTCCGCGGACCTTATCCCGGTGCTTCAGGACATTCAGGATCAATACAACTATCTGCCCAAGGACGAACTGAAGGTGGTGGCGGAGCGCTTGCACGTGCCTATGACCCAGATTTACAGCGTGGCCACCTTCTTCAAGATGTTCTCCCTGATTCCCAAGGGCAAGCACCAGATCAAGGTCTGCCTGGGGACCACCTGCCACCTGCGGGGCGGCGTCAAGATTGTGGAGTCCTTGGGCCACCGCCTGGGAGTGGAGCCCGGCTATACCACCAAAGACATGAAGTTCACCCTGGAAACCGTGGGCTGTCTGGGTTCCTGCGCCCAGGCGCCGGTGATGATGATTGATGACAAGTACTTCGGGCGGGCCGGGGTGGACAAGGTGCCTAAGATCATCAAGCAGTTCAAGTAAGACGGATGGTGGGCCGCCCCCACCCTGCATTAAACCGAAAACCGAAGACCGAAAACCGAAAACCGGAAAATAGCCATGCCAAAGTTTGAATCCGTAGATCACTTGCAGCAGTACCGCCGCCAGCTTCAGGCCAGCCGGGATCCCAATCAGCCCCAGGTTCTGGTGTGCAGCGGCCCCGGCTGTCTGCCCATGGGCAGTATTGAGGTGGCCGCGGCCTTTCGGGAAGAGCTGGAAACAAATGGTCTAAAGGGCAAGGTCCTCCTCAAAGAGTGCGGTTGCCAGGGCTTATGCGCCCGGGCGGTGAAAGTCCTTATCCGGCCCCAGGAGATCGCCTACCAGGGCGTCACCGCCGAGGACGTTCCGGAAATCGTGGAGGCCACCCTGAAGAATGGCCAGGTGGTGGAGCGCTTGATTTATGAGCACCCCGTCACCCACGAGAAGGCCGCGTTCAAGGCAGACATTCCTTTCTATAAGGGCCAGATGCCCATCGTGCTGCGCAAACTGGACCTCATCGACCCCAAGAGCCTGGACGACTACCTGGCCCTGGGGGGCTACCGGGCGCTGCGCAAGGCCCTCACCGGCATGAGCCCTGAAGACCTCATCGACGCCATAGAAAAATCCGGCCTGCGGGGCCGGGGCGGCGGCGGCTTTCCCACCGGCCGCAAATGGCGCATCTGCCAGGAAGCCCTGAGCGACGTCAAGTACATTATCTGCAATGGGGATGAAGGCGACCCCGGGGCGTTTATGGACCGGGCGGTGATGGAGGGCGACCCCCACGCGGTGTTGGAGGGCATGATCATCGGCGGCTATGCCATCGGGGCTAAACAAGGCTACATCTACGTGCGCCACGAATACCCCCTGGCAGTGACCCACCTGGCCAAAGCCATTGACCAGGCCCGGGAGTACGGCTTTTTGGGGAAAAACATTTTGCGGTCCGGCTTCGATTTCGACATCAAGATCAGCCGGGGCGCGGGGGCTTTTGTGTGCGGCGAAGAAACCGCGCTCATCGCCTCCATTGAAGGCTACATCGGGGAACCCACCCCCCGGCCGCCGTATCCTGCGGAGAATGGCCTCTTCGGGTTCCCCACCATCATCAACAATGTGGAGACCTGGGCCAATGTCCCCGAGATCATCAACATGGGGGCCGAGTGGTTCGCGTCCATCGGCACCGAAAACAGCAAGGGCACCAAGGTCTTTTCCCTGGTGGGCGCGGTGAACCAGACGGGGCTGGTGGAAGTGCCCATGGGCACGACGCTCCGTGAGATCGTCTTCGAGTTGGGAGGCGGTTTGCGCCCCGACCGCCAGTTCAAGGCGGTGCAAACCGGCGGCCCTTCCGGCGGCTGTATCCCGGAGCAGTTCCTGGACCTGCCGGTGGACTACGACAGCCTCCAGTCCGTGGGTTCCATCATGGGCTCCGGCGGCATGATCGTCATGGACAACACCAGTTGCGTGGTGGACGTGGCCCGGTACTTCATCTCCTTTTTACATGATGAATCCTGCGGCAAGTGCACCCCCTGCCGGGAAGGCACCAAGCACCTGATGCACATCCTGGATGAAATCATCGCGGGACGGGGGGAAGAAGGGCACCTGGCCTTGATGGAAGAGCTGTGCGCCACCATGGCCTCGGCCTCCATCTGCGGCCTGGGGATGAGCGCGCCCAACCCGGTGCGCTCCACCATAAAGTATTTCCATGACGAATATATGGCCCACATCCGGGACAAGAAATGCCACGCCCTGGTGTGCCGGCCCCTGCTCAAGTACACCATTGACCCGGAAACCTGCACCGGCTGCCTGGCCTGCGTGCGGGAATGCCCGGTGGGGGCCATCACCGGCAAGAAGAAACTGCCCCAGGAATTGGACCAGGAACTCTGCGTCAAATGCGGGCTGTGTTATGAGGCCTGCCAGTTTGAAGCAGTGAAAGTTGAATAAAAAAGGTTGCGGCAGCCCGCCGTGTAAGACATAGGGTCGTGTAAAATATAGGGTTAAAAGGTTAAAAGGGGAAAAGGTTAAAAGGGAAAAAAGAAAAAATTTCTTTCGCCTTTTAACCTCTTAACCTTTTCCCCTTTTAACCCCGGCTATCATAGCTCGTTTAGGATAATTTTAATGATAAGGCATATTGCTGGCGGTTAACAGTTTAGGAGACAAAAAACATGGTTTGGCGAGTAAGCGAAGAAGTATTCCCAACCATTTCGGAAGAAGTGATTCTGACCATCAACGGCATCACCGTGCGGGCCCCCCAGGGCCAGAGCCTGCTGGTCACCGTCCGGGACCATGGCATCGATATTCCCACCCTGTGCTATCACTCGGATTTGAAGCCCGAGGGCCAATGCCGGATGTGCGTGGTGGAGATCGGCGAGTGGCCCCGGACCCGCCTGGTGAATTCCTGCACCTACCCCACGGAGGCGGGCCTGGTGGTGCAAACCCACTCGGAGGAGGTCCTGGCGGCCCGGCGCATGGTGCTGGAGCTGCTCCGGGCCCAGGCCCCGGCCGCCGAGCTCATCAAGCAAATGGCCGCCGCCATGGGGGTCTATGAGACCAGGTTCAAAATAAGCGACCCCGAGGAAAGGTGTATCCTGTGCGGCCTGTGCGTCCGCACCTGCCGGGACATCGTAGGGGTGAGCGCCATTTCCATGGCCAGCCGCACCCCGGCGAAAGAGGTGGTCACGCCTTTCAAGGAGGCCTCCGAGGCCTGCATCGGCTGCGGCTCCTGCGCCTTCGTCTGTCCCACCGACGTCATTCCCTACACCGAAAAGGAGGGGGTGCGCACCATCTGGGGCCGGAATTTTGAACTCCAGGCCTGCACCGTCTGCGGCAACTATATCGCTCCCCAATACCAGTTGGAACACTGGGCCAAGATCACCGGCGACCCGGTGGAGATGTTCTTTGTCTGCCGGGATTGTAGGTAGGCAATACGGTTTTCGGTTTTCGGTAAAAACCAATAGTTTAAGTTATGTATATGTATTCGAAAGGGAAAATGGTTTAATATAACTGACGTTAAACCTGAAAAAGATAGCCGCAGGCCCAATTCCTGCGGCTTTTTTGTCTTTAACAGAAAACCGAAAACCGATAACCGAAAACCGTCATTTATAGCGATTGCCAAAAGTTTTTTCCGATAAAAGACATTAAAAAGATTACAAAAAACTAGATTTTTTGTGAAAAATATGTTTTCCTTCATTCGTGCCCAGACGACTTGCGCCCAACCTAGAGAACTGTTCTCTGGCGGAACTGGAAGTTGCTGCTAATGCTGCTCCTTCCAAGCGCAGTCATAATCGTCTGATGGCTATACGTGCCTTGGCCTTGAATATTG